>TARA_R110002167_G_scaffold366401_1_pt1 | contig 43579 bp, 26 predicted proteins | sample TARA_R110002167 | Tara Oceans TARA_R110002167 (sample SAMEA4398238) | marine metagenome | biome: Polar Biome; feature: [MES] marine water layer (ENVO:01000295) within the mesopelagic zone...; material: water (ENVO:00002006), including particulate matter (ENVO:01000060) such...
TTTATCCTGCTTTTTTAAAATTCTTGCTGTGGGCTTGCCGTAAAAAAGGAAAATTTGGTAATTTTCTAGTTCTAAAAAATGGATTTCTGCTTTCGCAGGAATGACAAAGCTAAAAATCAAAATACCAATTGAACAGATCGGTCCTTAAGCCAATATTGAACCAAACGGTATTGCTTTTAAATGTAGTAGCCGTTGTAACATCAGGGTTAAAGTTTCTAAATGTAATGTCGGTAAACAGTTTTAAGTTAGAAGCTGGATTGATGACATAACCCGCTTGTAAGTTGGCATACAATGAGCTTGTTTTATTGCCTTGCCCTACTTTAACTCCGGAGTCAAAAGGCCTGTCGTTATAATTTCTGTAAATATCGCCACCATAACTAAAATTATCAGTGCCATTATTATAATCAAATCCTCTTGCACCAAAAATAAGTTTGGCATCGCCAAACCAACGTTTGTAATGATATCTTCCAATTAATACAGCTTCACTAAAATTTGATCCCCAAAGATGTGCCATCGATTGGTTGTTGTTGCCATAATTTAACACAATGGTATTATGTGAATACGTATAAGGTCGTACTCGGTTGTACTCAAACTGTACTAATAAATTATCGACTTTAAACGCATTGAAATATTTAATTCCTAATTGATAGCCAAACTTGTTTTTCCAGCTTTTATCACCTGCTTTAACATCACTCAAAGAAAATTCATCCAATACAAACTGACCGTACAGATTTATATTATCGTTCCATTTATATTTTGCTGAAGCACCAACCAAGGCATTACCGGCAGCTTGACCTGTTTCGAACTCAATGGCACGATAAAAGATAATAGGATTTAAATAGTTTACATCAAAGCCTCTGTTATTTGTATTGGTCCATATAACGGATTCAAATAGTCCTACATTAACACGCCTTGAAACATTCCAACTTAAATAATGATTCGCCATAAATTTGGTTAGGAAAGCCCCATCAACAGCAACTTCGGGTCTGACATCTTTAAGCCACATCCATGTATTGGTGTATTTTATTTTCCAAAAGGTAGTATTCAACTTTAAAAAAGGGTGCGGACTGGCAACATCGCTTAAAAATAAGGATCGATACCCATCACCAATAAAATTTTTACCATGCCCAAACTGAATATTGATGGATTTAGTTGGTGCATACGATATATAGGCTTCGGCAACTGGATAATCATACGAATCTGTTTTGAATCGTTTTGCAATACCCCTTCCCGGAACAATGGCGGGATCCGGTCCAAATGCCTTTAAACTTTCGGCATAGTTATTAACGTATTTTGCAAATCGTCCTTGACTTTCAAAAACAGTTGTATAAAAATTAAAGTGCTTCCCTAAACCACCTTGTATTAAAACACCGCGTGTATTGTTATAAGTCGTTTTAAAATCGGCCTCTGTATCTTTCCCAACTTCCAAATCAAAAATAGGATCTATGGTAAACCAATAATCGTTTCCTTCTAATTGGACTAAATGTTCATTCCAAAGCTTTCTTCCGGTCCATGTATTTGCTTCCTTTTTTAAAGCATCATTTTGAGCTTGAAAATCATAATACTTAGAAACATCATCATACACAAATGGTTTTGAAGCGGTATGGCTATTGGTTCCTATTAAATTCATGTTCCTATCAAACTTGGAATAGTCAGCATGGGTGAATGGAACGTTTAACTGACTTGAATAAGCCTTATTAGTAAATGATTTTAATGCTTTATTTACACTATCAAATTCAGATTTTGCTTTTTTTTCCAATAGCGAAATTTCGTTTTCCTTTCTTAAATCTTGAGTTTTAATGGCTTGATCAACCAATGGGATTTTTATTGGGATAGAGTATTGTTTAAATGTAGGATTCCCATTGTAAGTGCCCGGTTTAATTTTTGGAAACTCAGCAAATACCCGTTTAGCTTCTTCCTTCAATCCATTATATCTGGCATCGACATAAATGACTTTAAATTGACCTGTAGTATCTACTTCAAAAAGAACAACCATTTCGCCCTTATAGTTATCGTCTAGAACATTTTGAGGAGTTTTAAAGTTGTTAAAAATAAGCTGAACCACATGGTCGTCAAAACAGCGTTGCTGTGATTCTATGTTTATGTTCTCGCAATTCGGAAACATGGGAGGTGTTTCATTATAAGTTACGTATTGTGAAAACATGCTAAATTGAACTAATAATAGCAGAAATAAGACAATGAATTGCTTCATATAATTTAACATGAATTGTTTGAAAGTAGAAAGATACTATATTTTTAAGAATGCAACTACTAAAAACGGGATAGCAAGGAATTCCACTATTTTAAAATTGATTGCTAAACCAAATTACAAAAACAAGAGGCTGTCTTAAAAGTTTGGTTTTACGTCATTGCGAGGAACGAAGCAATCTGTAAGTTGTTAGTAATCAATCAACAGATTACTTCACTGCGTTCGTAATGACAACTTGTTTTGACTTTTAAGACAGCCTCTTTATATGATTTAATTTCTTTAACCAAAGAGACCGCAATCAATCTTGGACTTGGAAAATAATAGGTAACGAATATGGCACTGTTACGGCTTTACCACGTTGTTTTCCTGGTAACATTTTAGGCAGCAATCCAATAACACGAGCTGCTTCTTTTTCTAAACCTGGGTGCGGAGCTCTAGCACGAATACCCGTAATATTTCCTGATTTGTCTATTTTAAAAATAACATTAATACGTTGTCTTCCACTCAATCCTAATTCACTGGCCAATTCTGTATTGAATTTTTTATTAACAAATTCGGATATTTTTTCAGACATACATTTTTTCTTAGCATCATTATTACCACCTTCACAACCAGGATATACCGGTACATTTTCAATTACAGCAAAAGGAACTTCAATATCATCATCAAAATCTTCAACTTTTACATCCTCCACTTTAGCAATTTCCTGCTCTTGATCTGACTCTGTAGACTCTATAACAGTTTCTTCAACCTCTTGTTTGTCATCAACAATTTCAATCACCTCTGGCGCTGCAGGTGGTGGTGGTGGTGGTGGTGGTGTTTGTAATTGCTCAGTAATAGGGATTTCTTCATCATCTAATGCATCCATATTAACTTGACCTATATCGATATTGGATTTATCATATGTCTTGTGATTGATCGCATAATTTGTAAGAAACAACATTAAAACTAAACCAATTGCGAAATACAGTGAACTATTACGTCCAACATCTGCTTTAGGGTTTTTCTTCAGTTCCATAATTTATTTGTTTTTGTAGATTGCTAAAATAACTATTTATTTATCAAAAAAACAAGTGTTTATATTTTTTTAATAAGTATTCGGTTTTTAATATAAATTAAAAGCGTTGCAAATAATGCTCCTAATGTATTAGCGAAAATATCCTTTATATCTGCTTGTCTAGTACCAGTACAACACCCTTGAAGTACTTCAATAATTATACCAAACATGATACTAATTACAATAGTATAGATAATGCTCTTGGATTTATTTAATTTAAATTTATAAAACAGCGTAATATACCATAAAAACACTAATATAGCATAGGAAAAAAAATGAAATATTTTATCCGCATTTGGTATTTTAACTTCACTTAATCCATTAATTTGAATAAGGCAAACAGCGGCTAAAGCAAATGAATATACTAACGTTATTAAAAGCGAATACGTTTTAAGCACCTAAAAGGTTTTTATAATCCATGGCTGATAAAAGAGATTCGGTTTGCGATAAATCTGAACATTTCAGTTTAATCATCCAACCATCTCCATACGGATCACTGTTCACTTTTTCCGGTTCATTTTCTAAAACAACATTAAACTCAATGATCTCACCAGACATTGGTAAAAATAAATCCGACACCGTTTTAACAGCTTCAACAGTCCCGAAAATTTCATCGGCGCTTAAAGTTTCATCAACTGTTTCCACCTCAACATAAACAATGTCTCCCAATTCGCCTTGTGCAAAATCGGTAATTCCGATAGTCGCAATATCTCCATCAATTTTAACCCATTCATGGTCTTTTGTGTAATGTAATTCTGCTGGTATATTCATTTTGTTTTTATATTGGTTTTGCAAATGTATTTATTCAAAATCTATAATTCAAATACTTATTGATTAATTCCCAAAATTATATCGTATTGTAAATCCTGAGCGAATGGTTGTTTGAGGAAAAGCTGTTGAAATAGCATATTTTGAAAAAGAATAATCAAAATAAAAGATTCCAGTCAAATTTTTGCTAAAGGCATAATCGGATGAATATTTTAATCCCCAAATAGTTTGTCCAGACGTTACTTGATTGTTTTCTAAATCTAAATATCTAATAATGGTTTTGTTGTCTCTTACAGAAATATCAGCCTTCATGTTTAAATCGCTAACAATTCGTTTTTTAGGGCCCGCCAATTGGGATCGGATTCTAACATCTTTAATTCTATAGCCCAAACCAACAACATATTCCTTCCCTTGGATTTCTGTCATTAAGTTATTATCAAAACTCAATGACAATACTCGATCCTTTTTAATTTCGGCAAGAATTTTAACAGCGTTTTTCATTTCAAAATCAATTCTTATAAGCGGACTGAACATTTCGGTTAAGTTAATATTGCTGTATAAATTTTGGTTTTTATAATTACCCGATTGATCAAGTACGTTACTTGGCTGGCTTGCATAGTCCACATTATAATCTATATTATTATAATCTAAATTAGTCCGAAATTGATTTATTGTATAGGTTGAACGATAGCCATGTGTTAAAGAAAATCGTTTGAAATTCTTTTTAAACCAATCAAACTTCATTAAGCCAGTATATTTAATATCCCAATTTGGAATTGGTATATCTCTAAACGCACCTAGATTAACCCCACTAGCATCACTGCCAGTGTAGGCTGCCAAAAATGAAGGTATTAGTACCGCTTGATTATTTTTACCAAACCCTTTTGGATACCCATCGGCATCAATATTGTCTGGGTTATTTAGATCCACCCCTTTATCAATTGCCATCCGTTGTGCAATTTTTAGCCTGTTTGCTCTAAATTCGTTAAACGCGTCCGATGTCTTTTCATCGCTTTTGCTAAAAGCTGTTTTTATTAAAACAGTTGAAATATTAAAGTTTCCAAAGGTGTTTGGGGTTAATGATACGTATTCATAGCTTCCTGCATTACTATCTACCCTATAGTTTTCATTATAGTTTTCATAATATGACCTATTCCCTATAAGATCTATCTTTAAATCATTTATGGGCTCTAAACTTGCCGAAACGTCCAATTGTTTGGTATGTGTCTCTGTATATTGTTGGTTAAATTCAGGAAAAACGGTTAACCAACCGTTTCTTGCGGCCAAGTATCTGATATCATTTTGGCTACCAAATGTATAGCCTAATGAAGGTTTAAGAGTGCCTATAAAACCAGGTGTCTGCAAATATCCTGGTAAAAAAGACCCGTTGTTTTCAGAGTACTTAAATTGAACTCGTTTAATGCTTGTTAAAATATCTATTCCAACATTTAAAATTTTAGTCCCGTTTTTGTTGCTGCTTTTTACCGGCTTTGATTTATTTTGATTGGCTCCTGGAGGTGCCCCAGTGGTTCTAGACCTTACGGTTCTAGTTGGTTTTTTTGTTAACCCAATATATCTGTACAACTTAGTCATATCTAAAGTTGTATTAAGATTATGCGTGTTGGCGTTCTGAATGGTATTTCCCAAATCGTATGTTTGTCCGTCCAACTGTAAATTACCATACAAATCTGATCCCTTTTGCCATTGAAAATCACTGCTGTATTGATAGGTTGCATTTATAAAACCAAAGGTTGGAATTTTATTAATAGGTAATTCATACGTAATTCCAAGCTGTTGAGTCTGCCTGTTTGGGTCTCCAACGTCAAAAAATCCATCCCATATACCCAATGTTGGGTCTTGCTCCCCGTTAATAATATTATCTTTAAAATAATTGCGCACAATATTATTATTGGCCGCAGTAAAATTTAATTGCAGTGTTTTGGTAAGGTTGTAATTAATGGTGTATTGGAAATCAAACGTATAATTTCTTCTGAATAATTCTTCAATCCCAATATTGTTTCCTCCTAACTCGACCTCTCTAAACTTTTGACTGTTAAATTGTCTGTTAAAATTTGAATTGATAGTAAAACTAGTAGGTAATAAATTGAAATTGAAATCCTTTAAAATTTTCCAGTACTTTCCTGTAAACAATGAATCGTTTTTTTTAAATGGTTCAACGGTAATGGGATTGAAGTTATAGGCATAATTAGCACCAACACGTAAGGTTTTATTAATGGCTTTTTCTATTTGAAAATCCCTACGTTCTTCTTTGTTATAAGAATAATTAAATGTTAAATTTTCAACATCATAAAAACGTGGTGTCTCTTCTGTAGTCCTGTTTTTTCTTACCCCAATGAAATTAATACTCTGTCTTTTGGTATAGTCCTCAGACTGTTGTTTAATTTGCTCTTTTTCAGTAGCGGAATTGGCCGCTGCAAGTCTTGAATCTAACGTAAGATCTTTATAATATTGATCGTATTTTGGGGTAATAAGCGCTTCACTCTGCCCATAATTAAATGGGATTTGGACACCCCATTTTTTTGGTAATAATTGACCAACATTAACATTGGTTACGACATCATATTGTTTTACATCTTCAAGGCTTCGTTGGCTTGGTCCTTGTTCTATTGAACCAAATCCAGAGGTGCTTTGTCTTCCGGTAGCACTTATATTCATAAAATCTGCTAAATTGGTATCCATACTAACTATAGTAGCCCAACCTCCTTGGTTATCTAAATTGGACAACCTTAACTCATTAAACCAAATTTTAGCACATAAATTATCTCTGTTCGTAGCATTTTTAACCCCAACCATTAAAGTTCTAATATCTCCAAAATTAGGATTCCCTTTAATGGCCACACGATGTTGACCTGCTACATAATTAGAATATTGATCTCCGGTAATTGGAACCACTTCACCATTAATCACATCATAAGATGTAGGATCATCATTTGATAAAGTCCCATCGGAAATGCCTTGAGCTTTAATTTTTGCCAAAACATCGAGTGAAAGATTTATTTCATTCTCTTTTGGCCAAAGTTCGTCTCTTGTTATTCCAGTAGATACTTGTAACGGTATTTCTATTTGATAATAATTCTGTGTAAGGTCATTACCCATTCTAATAAAGCCAACCAAATCATTATTTCCTAAGCTTGCTACTTCGGCATCTTGAGCATGCATAAACATTTTAATGCGCTTATATTGACGCATATCGACACTTATATTCTTATATACTGCTTTAGAATCTTGTGTTTCCAAATTACAAACATTAACGACCAATGATTGTTCATTCTGTTGAATAACGGTATTGTTATTATACAATTTCTCGGGTTCAATTCCTGGTGGCCGTTGATAGCTGCCTTCATTCTCGATAGTTCCTATAACTCCCACCGAAAAATCTGTTTGCGGATCATCTGGTGTTGGATCATTTTTATCTAATGCCTGTGTATAACGTCTCCAATCACTTCGCACTAAATCAATGGTTCCAAATCTAAAAACCGTGCTTTCACTAAAATCTTTAAGAACCACTCTGGCAAAACGTACCGATCGTAAATCGGTAATACCACCAACCGCAGTGACATGACTTCCTTGAACAGGCACTCTAAATTGATACCATCTAACATCAACTTTATTTCCATTTGGAAGCGATCTTGGTTTTAATTTAAAATCTTTTATAAATTCTTTTAGTGGGTTAGAGTTGGGAATATTATCATACTCATTTTGTGTTTCTGGTAAATTTTGTCTGGTAATATCCAATTCATATTCAAAATAACTGTCTATCGTGTTCATGGTATTGTCACGATTAATATCCTCTACATCGGGTTGTGTATTAGTCCCTCTATCGGCAGTTGAAAAGGTGTCCGGTGTATTGCCTTCAACCCCATTATACTTTTTATAACGATCAAAAATATTTCCCTCCGTATTTAAAAAATAGGTGTAATTATCGTTTGACGGGTCTGCTCCAAAACTAGCCCCAAAATTTGCAATTTCTTCAGAATCATTATACCCATCATATCCAACATCTTGATTTTTTCGTTCTTGCCCTGTCGAATCAAAAGCATAAACCAACGATTGATTTTGTGGAACGACAGTTCCCCAAGCCGTAACCGGTAACAATGATTTATCTCCATCTTGGGGCAAACCATTTTCATAGAGTTTTTTGCCATCTTTAATAATATCTTCAGAAATATTACCTAAGTCGAAAACCAATTTACCTCCAGGATTTGACGGGTTATCTTGATAGGGATCTTGTAACCAAAACTCAATATATTCTACGTTGGCCTGTTCCAAATCTGTTGATGTTAACTGGCGGGTTATGCCTGCCCAACTTTCTTGTGGATTTGTTATAACACCATTAGCCGCCGATGGATCATAGTTGTAGGGACCTCTTTCGGCAGGAAAATAGGCCAAATCCAAGGTATATAGTACTGAGTTTTGACCTTGAACTAAATTTTGCTCTGGAAAAAGTTCATTAATAAACACCCTGCTAGTATATAAATTTGACATATCATCATCTGATATATCTCCTGGTCTTTGACTACTATAAAAAATGGGGTCGATGGTGTACCAATTTAATCGTGCACGTTGATATCCGTTTTGGATACCGTTATCATCCTCGTTGGGATTTCCTGGGATATTAAGGCCTAATGGTCTACTGGACAAAAACCAAGATTGTTGTGATTTTAAATCAATTGCATTTTGCGACCCTTCAAAATCGTCAATATACGAGGTTGCTTCTCCATTTAAATTTGTTCCTTTTGGTGCCCCTGGAGCTAAATAGGCAAATTCTCCTCTTACTGATAAATTCGATTCTACGTCGGTATCAATATTGGGAAGCATATTCACTAATCTTGTTAAAAAAGGAACCTTCGTTGAATAATTTCCATTGATTCCAAAAATAGTGTTGTTTATGGGTTCTGTTCCATAGTTTGCTTTTTGTGTTATTGGGCGTTCATTTAAATTTAAAAGTGTAGCACCCAATAAAAAATTATCATTAAACGTGTGTTCAACATTAAGCCCCGTAAAGCGTTTGGTTTGTTGCCCAAAAACTGCATTGTTTTCTGTAGAAACCTGAATAGGCGTATTTGACGCCTTTAACGCTTCGTCTAAAATTTGAACACGACCGAGTTGATAATTTACGGTATAATCAACACCTTCAACCAACACACGGCCACCTGCCGTTACTTTAACAGATCCTCTAGGCACATTAAATGACCCTATGGGGATGCCATCGCCACTTTCGGATTTGTATCGGCCCTTTAATTGAAATTTGTTTTTTTCAACTTCTTCTAAAGCGGCTGTTTTAGTGCTTTTATAAAGCACATCATAAACATATTTCTTTTGGTTGTCATTATATGTAACAACATTGTTATAATCTTCAGCAGCATTTAGTGATAATTTATTAAAAAGATACTTACCAAAAGGCTCAACACTTGTAAAGATGATCTTTCCGTTCTGTGGAATAACTGTAATGCCTGGATAAAAATCGAAAAAACCATCACCGTTGGATTGAGGATCATTATTGAAATTTAATTTGTCTAAGTTAAATACTCGCAGCAAGGGTGTTTCTTGCAAGGGTGTTTCATTGGGGCCAGGTGTTGGAAACGGCGTGCTTCCTACAGGGGTAATATAATTTAAAGGTGAGGATTCAGTATAAAAAATATTTAGTTTAAAATCATCTGGACTAAGTTGATAAGCACCCGTATCATAAATGTTTTTCATCATTAAGTTCCAAACAGGTTGATTTACATTTGTTATACTACTTTTTAATAATTTCAAAATCAAATTACTATTCACAACAGTGGTTACTTGACCCGTACCATTTGTAGTTACATTAGTAGCATCAACACCATCGTTCGCAAATTCACCTACTTGGTAGACTTGGCCACCAACTGTAAATTGAAATGCCGCAGCTAAAACTTCATCATTATTTAATCGTTGATTCAATGATATATAGCCTAAGTCTTTATTTACAGTATATTCTTGACCCTCTATTAACTTTCTGGCATTTTCAAGTTTTGCATAGTCAAACCCTTCCTTAATATTCGATACGGTGATACCCGATTGAACGGTAGCGACATCTCTAATCGCAGTTGTTAATTGTGAACCAGCCCCTCCAATATTGGCAGGGTTGAAATCGTTATTACTATTGTCTGTATAGGCTCCTGGCGCAGCATTTACAAAACCTCCAGGTGGTGTTTGCAGCCCAATTATATCCGATTCCCCTAAGTCTTGAAGCGCTACCACATTTCGTATATTATCCGTTCGATTACCTCTATTGGTAACCCAAACCTCAATTCTGGTTATTTGTAAGCCTCCATTATTGAAATATGGATAGGTGGCCAAGGCTTTATCATAGGTGTCCCTAAAATATTGTGCTAAGAAAAAGTGTCTGTTTTCATCATAATCTCTTATAAACAACTCAAATTCCTCTACGGTTCCACCACCTTGCGCAATAACTGTGTTTGCTTGCGATTTTTGTTCAGAAAACACACCGGTAACCGTCGTTTTTCCAAATTGTAATTGTGTTTTAACCCCAAATAAACTTTGAGCTCCTGTAATTAAGGAACTATTCAATGGCATACTAACATTACCCACTTCTATTTTTTGAATAATATCATCTTCAGTCGGGGTGTACTCCAATTTAATTAAGTTTTGAAAATCAAACGTCGATTGGGTATCATAATTTGCGGTAACCTGAAGGCGCGTTCCAACTTTTCCCATTAAGCTCAAACTTATACGTTGGTTAAAGTCGAAGGTGAAATTACTTCTATTTCTTGGTGAAAAAGAAGGATTGTCTTGTTTAGAAAAAAGCACCCCTAAATCCATTTCAACCGACCCTTGGGGCACAATATCAATATTATTTCCACCAAAAATACTTTCAAACAAATCTGATTTTACGTAAAACCCAGGCAGCAAATTTTTCTGCTGGTCTTCTGCCCCTTCTTTTTTTCCATCAAAGGCATCAATTTTTTGTTTGTAATAAAATCGTAAATTTTCCTTTGCAACCAAATTTTGATACTCCTTTGGGGTGAGTATTATGGGGTAATTGATGTTAAAATTCCCCACTTTTTCAGTGTAAAAATATAAGTCTGCAATGGGATCATAGGTGTATTTAAACTCAATACTACTAGGGTTTGGCAAGGTTAGTTTACCCATATTAAATCCTGTCTGAATGGAATCTTGAGCAGGTTCTTGTGACCAAACGGTCAACGATAAAAGAAACGCAAAAATTAAGAGGAGCTTTCTATTGATTAATTGATAAAATGTTGCGTTGGTCGGGTTCAAAATCAATTATAGGTTTTTTAAAGCTTGCTTAATAATGGTTTCTACAGTCGCGTCTGGATGTAGCATCATAATTTTATCCACAACACGTTCTGCTTGTTTTTTTACAAAACCAAGAACTTCTAAAGCAGATAACGCCTCATCTTTATTGGTATTGCCTTTAGAAACAGAAACTTCATCAATATCATATATCTTTAAAATTTTATCTTTTAATTCAATGATCACGCGTTGTGCTGTTTTAGCCCCAATACCCTTTATTGATTGAATCAAAGCAACATCGCTCGTTGCTATTCCTTCCCTTACTTGTTTTGGCGTTAATGAAGACAACATGGTCCTGGCTATGTTGGCACCTATGCCACTAACTGAAATTAATAACCTAAAAATTTCCCTCTCTGCCACGGACGAAAATCCGTAAAGTGTATGCGAATCTTCTTTAACCTGAAGATGTGCATATAATTTTAAATTTTCGTTATCTGTAATTTGGGAATATGTATGTAATGAAATATTAAGTTTATAACCAACTCCATTGCACTCAATAACCACATCTGTTGGATTTTTCTCAACAAGCTTTCCTTGGATATGTGAAATCATTAATTTATATTAGTTAACTCCCTCAAAAGTAATAAAATAATCGACAAACAGAATTACTTACCAACACCCTTTTCTTGTTCCCACTTTTCCTTATATTGAGCATCAACAACTGCAACAGCTGTCATATTAACTATTTCGTCAACGCTAGCTCCTAATTGGAGAATATGAACAGGTTTTCGCATGCCCATCATGATAGGGCCAATGGACTCAGCATCATTTAGTTCCTTTAAAAGTTTGTATGTAATATTCGCAGAATCAAGATTCGGGAAAATTAACGAATTCACCTTTTTACCAACAAGTTTTGAAAACGGGAATCGTTCACGCAGCATTTCATCATTTAAAGCAAAATCTGTTTGCAATTCCCCATCAACAATCATATCTGGAAAATGACGATGTAAAAATGATATGGCTTCACGCACTTTTATGGCTCTTTCATTATTTGAGGATCCAAAGTTAGAGTATGAAACCATAGCCATAACCGGTTCCATTCCAAACATTTTAATCACTTTAGAAGTCATTTGTGTGATTTTCGCCAATTCTTTTGCCGATGGGTCGATATTTATTGATGTATCGCTTAAAAACAGAGGGCCTCGCTTGGTCATCATAATATTTGTAGTGGCAACTCTAGTAGAGCCTTTTGCCAATCCTATAAGTTCCAACATAGGTTTTACAACCGAAGGATAATTTCTAGAATATCCAGAGATTAAGGCATCGGCATCACCTTCGTTAACCATCATAGCAGCAAAGTAATTTCGCTCTCGCATTAATCGCTGTGCAGAATAATAAGTAACTCCCCTGCGCTTGCGCTGTTCCCAATATACTTTGGCATATTTGTTTTTTCGACGGTCTTCTTTTTCAGATTTAGGATCAATAATAATGACATCGGCAGCATCAAACTCTATTTCCGCCATCAAATGTTTTATTGTTTGTTGTCGCCCTAAAAGAATAGGTTTTGCAATGCCTTCATCATGTGCAATTTGCGCTGCTTTTAATACGGCTAATTGATCTCCTTCTGCATAAACCACCCGTTTTGGGTTTAATTTAGCCCTGTTCATTAAAAGTCTCACAATTTTATTATCAGAACCCATGCGCTCTAAAAGTGACTCCTTATATTTTTCCCAATCGGTTATTGTCCCTTTTGCAACACCACTTTCCATAGCCGCTTTAGCTACCGCAGGAGGCACTTCAGAAATCAAACGAGGGTCAAATGGTTTTGGAATGATATACTCTTTACCAAATGTTAATTTAGTTTCACCATACGCAATGTTCACTTGTTCTGGCACAGACTCCTTAGCTAAATTGGCCAGCGCCTTAACCGCTGCCATTTTCATGGCTTCATTAATTTTTGTTGCTCTTACATCCAACGCGCCTCTGAATATATACGGAAAACCAAGCACATTGTTTACTTGATTAGGATGATCACTTCTGCCTGTTGCCATAATGATATCTTTTCGTGTGGCTATGGCTTTGCTATACGCAATTTCTGGGTCTGGATTTGCCATTGCAAAAACAATAGGGTTTTTTGCCATGGACTTAAGCATTTCCGGATCTACCACGTCCGCTTTCGATAGGCCAATAAACACATCGGCATCTTTCATCGCTTCCACTAAGGTATGTATATTTCTACCTGTTGAGAATTCGGCTTTTTCTGAAGATAGATTTTCACGATCATTTCTTATAACGCCTTTGCTGTCAACCATGACAATATTGTCACGTTTTGCACCAAAGGCTTGATATAATCGTGTACATGATATAGCCGCAGCGCCAGCACCATTAATCACTATTTTTGCTTTTTCAATTTTCTTTTTTGATAATTCTAACGCATTTAACAAAGCCGCCGCCGATATAATGGCCGTTCCATGCTGGTCATCGTGCATTAAAGGAATATCCAGTTCTTCTTTTAAACGTCTTTCTATTTCAAATGCTTCCGGGGCCTTGATATCTTCTAGGTTAATCCCTCCAAAAGTTGGGGCAATCATTTTTACAGTTTGAATGAATTCTTCAACATTTTCGGTGCCTACTTCAATATCAAACACATCAATATCTGCGAAAATCTTAAACAACAATCCTTTTCCTTCCATCACTGGTTTTGAAGCTTCAGGACCAATATTTCCCAATCCTAAAACAGCTGTTCCATTTGAAATAACGGCAACTAAATTTCCTTTGGCAGTATATTTATAAACATTGTTAACGTCTTTTTCAATTTCTAAGCAAGGTTCGGCGACGCCTGGGGAATAGGCTAATGATAAATCTCTTTGTGTTGCATATTTTTTTGTAGGGACAACTTGAATCTTACCTGGAGTTGGCTTTGCATGATATATCAGCGCTTCTCTCCTTTTACTTTGCTTACTCATTTTATTTTATTTAAAAATAGGATTAACAAAGATAAGAATCTCACTATGTAAATTACTATGCTTTCGGGAAATTGATGTTTCTTTTTAGACCCGAAAATTTGGTTCTTTTTACGGCAGAATGTTTAAATATTTTATTTAAAAAGCGAATCTGGATTTTCTAACATATTTAGTTTTTCTATATATGTTTTTTTTAATAATTCCATTCCTAATTTAAATGAAGCGTTTGTCCAACCAAAACCTCCATTGGGGATATACTCAAATTTTGTTCCTACATTTCCGTATTCTGCAAAAACTTTATGTGTAGCGTTTACCACATCATATTTTTCCGAAATCACACCATTATAGTCCACGGCATTTTTAACAATCATAAATAGCCACCTGTAAATAAGTTCTTGAGCCTCCTCATCATAGCCATAATTGAGCAACCCTTTCCAAATAAGCATTTGGTGGGGTGCCCAACCAAAAGGATAATCCCATTGGCGTTGTGGCCTGTCTTCAGACATCTTACCCCTGCTTTCTTTTGTACATCCTGCAATTCCTCCTTTTTCTTTTAATAAAGGAATGGCCTTTTTAACTAATTTTTTGGCCTGTTCTTTACTGCACATCTTAGCCCATAATGGCGTTAAAGTTGTTGCTGCAATAAAACTGGATTGTCTTTCTGTTTCCAAATCATAATCAAAATACAGTTCTTGGTCTTCATTCCATAAATAGGCATTGACAGCTTGCTTTCTTTCTTCTGCTTTTCTCTTCCAATATGAGGAATTATATGTTACGCCATGGTATTCAAAATTATCATTGAAGTTACTATTGATTATTTCTGAAAAATCTGTTTCATATTTATACAACATCGCATTGAGTTCAACAAGATTTAAATTTGCGCAATTTCCTTCAATTCTATAAGATGTGTCATGGCCAGACTCTCGAACAGTTCTATCATGAACAAAATAATTGTCCAATTCTTTGTTAATTATGAACCCTTCAGAATATCTTTTTTCATATTCACGAATTGTAAGGTTCTCATTTTTGGCAAAGGGCTTGATTATAGAATCAAAATGACCAACTTCACATTCAGGCAAAAAACCGATGCCTTCTGCAAAATATCTGTTAAGCCCATTGTCTGTAAGATGCTTGCCTTTCACCATCCAAACTGTTTCATACTCTTTTATCGCCGTTTGTAAATGCGATTTTAGCCAGTCTTTATCTTTTGTGATTGCAAATACGTCTTTAATCAGGCTTGTGTAAAAAGGTGGTTGTGTTCTTGTTAAATAATAAGACCTATTGGCATTGAGTATCTTGCCATAATGTTCTATTTCATATTGAAAATTATCAGCCATGCCTTTTGCCAAATCTACTTTCCCATCTAACAATAATCCCACAGATTCAAAGTAACTATCCCAACCGTACATTTCATTAAACCGTCCTCCTGGAACCACAAACGGAACACCGCTTATTTTACCATCATTGGTTTCCAGTTTTAAAGATAATATGCCTGGTTTGTTATTAATAGACCTCACATACTGTGGAGATATTAACTTTGGAAGTTTAATGGTTGTTATGGGCAATTTTTCCTCTAAAGATTTATAGTAATGTAATGCAACCGAATCATTAAAGGGAACATAAACACGAAGCTTTTCTGAAGTTAACGATTCATTTTTTGTGTCATGGATTAGTTTTTCAATACCTTGTTCATCCATGGTTCTAATTAATCGATCCCAATGATGGTTTTTTATCATATTGGAAATTTTATGCCCCGGTTTTTCTTCAATTATATCGGTATTTATTGGGTCAATTTTTAGCCCTTTATCCTTAGCAATTGCTAATTCTTGAAGTAAATTAGAAAGATGGTACACGCCCTTGAGCAAATAAGATTCTCCAGTAGTTGAAACTATTTTAAAGGCTTTGGGACCCTGGTCATCAACGGTGATTTTTTTATCACCATCGGTATCTTCTTGAGAAAGAAGTTGGTTTAAGCAGGTTTCTATATCAATAAACAAAATCATGATTCTTGCAGTATTTTTTTCTTTGTCATTCTATCTATCAGCAACACAAAGACAATTAATAAAACCATTGGAATCAACAAAAAATAAAAGGCTTTGGCACCTCCTATGCTTTCAAATAATTCGCCTACAATCCGTGAACCCAAAGTACCGCCCAATGCTGAAAATATAATGATTAAACCAGACATTGGTGAATGCAGACTTTTAGGAAGTGAGCTGAGTACCGTGGAATTTAACAACGGATAAATTGGTGCAATAAACAAGCCTATTAATGGTAAAATAAATCCTAACATGGGTACGTCTGTTAAGCTTTTTATTTCATTCAACGACTCAATATCAACTTTTAGTTGTGGCAATACACTTAACAATATACTGCCCGAAATAATGATGCAGATTATAACCAAATACACCCAAGAAATCATTTTTGAAAGATATCCCGCCAAAAATCTGCCTAAGGCGAGTGACAGTGCTAAAATACTGGCCATTTGCACACTTAACGTAGTACTAAACCTAAATATTTTTTCATTAAATCTGGGCAACCAAGTCATAATACCTTGTTCAATCATTACAAAGAAGAAGGCCGATGTTAAAAACACCAAAACCAAAGGGACAATAATTAATTTTAAGGATTTTACAAGGTCTTCTTTTAAATTAGAACCAATGGCTTCAACTTTGTATTCTATTTTAGAAAAAAACAAAAAAACAAAGGATATTATGATCAATACCGACAACAAATAATAGACGTTAAGCCATGCATTTTCATCGGTATCTGAATAGAATATTGGAAATAAAAAATACGCCAAAGCAATACCTACCATAAAAAAACCTTCAATAGAACTCATTAAGGCGGAGTGTTCTTTTTTTGTAGATGTAACGATGCCTATAAGAGAATATACCGATAGTTTTATTAAAGCAAAACTGATCCCGATTGACAAAAACAATAGTTTGGTATAAAAAAATGAGTTGCCAACAATCATTAACAAACACCCTGTGAATACTATTGCCAAACCTGTCAGCATGGCTTTTTTATATCCAAAACGGGGAAGAAATGAGGCTATTAAAAAAGATACGACTGCTATGGGCAAATCTTTAAACGCCTCCAAAAGCGACGCTTGGGATTCTGTAACATGATAAACATTTATCGATTTTGCTATCACTATTCCAACGCTATTCAATAAAATGGCAAACACAAAATAGTTAAGATAAATTGATATTCGTATTCCTTGATTTTTCATGTTACCTCTAATTTTAAGTATTAAATGCTGCTTAATACTAGTTTAAGCAGCATTTAAAAATTAACAACATTTAAAACTAAACATATAAACTAACTAAATACTAAGCCAGGTCTGTTTAAAAATTAACCGCTACAGATAATCTTATAGCTCTGCCTAAAATAGATCTGGCCATAAACGTTTGCCCATTTGTTGGCGCATTCCCATCTGCTCTTCCATCTGCCTCTGTTAATCCAATAGTATTAAACAAATTGGAAGCATCTAATCCAAAACGCATATTATTGACTTTATATGAAGCTCCAGCATTTACAACCCCAAATGAAGGCAGCTCAAAAGTATTCCCAATATCCTGATATTTTTTCCCAAAATAAGAGTACTTAGCATATACATTGAGTTTTTCTGTAAGATTATAATCTGGTCTGAATGTAAAGTAAAATTTAGAAATCCGTCTCGCCAAATTACCGTTTAATGTTGCTTCGGATCCTTGGTAACCTTTGTATTGAGGATTTTGCAAGGTGCCATTAAAAGTTGCATTAAAATCTCCCAATTTCAAAATAGTTTCCAATTCAATTCCTAAGTTTTCTACATTAGCAAACTTTTTTTCTGATGTCCCACCAGACCCTATATCTTGATAGGCTATATTGTCCAACTTCATATAAAAGGCATTCGCGAAAACCGCTATTTTTTCAGCAGAATATTTAAACCCTAACTCTGTTTGGTTAACACCTGTAACATTTAGGTCTTTAAGGCCTGCACTTCCCAAAGCATTCTCTATTGCTGGGCCATAAAATGATTCTTCAATGGGTGCTCTAAAACCTCTACTGTATCTTAAATAGGAAGCCATATTATCGTTAAACTTATAGTTTGCCGCTGCGGAATATGACAATTCGTTTACTTTATAATTCCAATAAACATAATCCCCTGTTAAAATGTTTACACCATTATCTGCTGTGTTATTGGCTAAAACTCCTATATCATTGCCCCAAGTACCATGATCTCCTGATCCTGAATATTTATCATCATCATAACGCAATCCTAAATTAAGGGTTAAATCATCTGAAGCTTCTATTTCTACATCTGCAAAAAAGGCTCTTACGGTTCCTTTAATTTCTGACTCTCTTTGTAACCAAGATATTCCAGATATTCCATTATAGGTATATTCTTCTCCTGATACTGAATTCATGGCGTTTACCAATTGAGGATTATCTGAAGCACTTACTAAATAGCTACTCCAATTCCAGTTTTGGCGTGCACCCCAATTTGAGTAATAGTATCCAAGATTTAGGTTGACTTTATCCCAATTAAAGTTAAATGATAAGTTATTGACAAAATTGTTCATTTCTTTACGAATATACCAATAATCGGCTCGCTTTAATTCTGTACCTGCATTTAATGTGTTTCCATTTTCATCTAGTGTAAAAACGGCATTATCCCATCCGTTATTCGCTGCCAAATCCGCTTGTGTTGAAACATCTCCCATCCATTGTGCGGCATAAATAGCATTATAATCCATATTTATCGTGGTATTCCTAAAACTGTTTTTAACAGTTACAATATCGGATAGATCATATTTAAGTTCTCCGCCAATGGCATCGACAATAGGATGTATACCATCTTCTAAATTGGCTTCAAAAAACCCGCCCCCTCCTTGAGGAACTTTTAATTTACTGTAATTTACAGACGTAAACGTTCCGTAGTTAGGATCAAACCCAGGGTATGCTTTAACTTTATTTCCGTCTTTGACAAAAGGTGTTGATTGATAAAAAATAGTTCTATCATTCAAATGCTTATAGTTGATTCGGGCATAGCCTTTATCAAATTTATAGGTCATATTAAATTTTACTTGCCCCCCTTTATTGGCATCAAACCCAGGGTTTCTTATACCTTCATCTACTCTATAAAACCCTCCTACATTAAACAAAAGTTTATCTTCTATCACGGCACCTCCCATATTAAAATCTGTTCTTAACAGACCATAGTCTCCAACGGTTAGCTTTGTGGTACCCTTAAATTCGTTCTGACCCGTATTAGAAATAAAGTTTATAATTCCTCCTGGTGCACCAGTTGCATAAATAGAGGCTGTACCACCTTTTACGGCTTCCAGTCTTTTTACTGTGGCATCAACTCTTTGGAAATTATCAATATTTGCAAATTGTAAGGCGCCATCTTCAAAAACAGGCAGCCCATCTTCTTGAAATTGCACATATTCATAAGCCCCTGCCGATGGAATACCTCTTGCAAATAAATTGTTTCCTGTTTCACCACCTGATGTTTCTACCAAAAACCCTGGAATTGCCTGTAATAAATCGGCCGTGCTTTGTGGTGCTTGGTTTTCGATTTCTTTAGCTCCCATTGTAGAAATTGCCACACTGGATTCTATTTTTGTTTTAGGATTTGACGACCCCGTAATAACAACTTCACCCAATGATAATAAATCTTCTTGAAGTGTCACATTTAATTGTACATCGCTATTGCTTACCGTTACAGAAAGCTGTTGTGTTTTATAGCCTATATAGGAAACTTCGATTAAATATTCCCCATTTTCAACATCGTTAATGGTATAATTTCCATCAAAATCTGTAACACTTCCTTTACTTGTATTTTGAATTAGAACATTAACCCCGGCAAGAGGGCTGCCATTTACATCGACTATAGATCCTGAAATATTTCTAGTTTGCGCTACCGACAAACTTGAAATTAAAACCATAGCCATAAAACAAAGTTTTTTAAAAATTGTAGTTGTTTTTTGATTCATAATTAATAATTTTAACTGGTTAATATTATCAAATATATATTTCAAATAGTTATATTAATGTAAATTATTAACGAAAACGTTTTCGAAAACACCGAAAACGTTTTCGGTTATTTTAAAATGTATATTTATAATACTTATTTTGGAAACATCCACATTAAAAATTTATGAAACCCGTAACTTTAAAACAAATTGCAGATAAATTAGGATTATCAGTAACTACCGTTTCCAAAGCACTTAAAGGTTACCCCGATGTCAGCAAAAAAACCAAAAAGCTGGTGCTGGATCTATCAAAAGCCCTGAACTACATTCCAAATTCATTTGCTGTAAATTTACGAACCAAACATTCAAAAACCATTGGCGTTATTATCCCTGCAACGGTTCATCATTTTTTTTCGAAAGTCATTAAAGGCATTTTAAAGGAAGCCGAAAAACAGGGCTATCTTGTTATATTAATGCAATCAAATGAGGATTACAATCTTGAAAAAAAACAAGTGGATTTACTTATCAGTAAAGGCGTTGATGGCATTTTAATTTCACTTTCCAATAAAACACACGATTTTGCCCATCTAAAAAAAATAATGGATTATGATATTCCTTTGGTGCTTTTTGATAAAATAGCCAAAACCGTTGACTGTTCAAAAGTTATTATTGACGACAAGAAAGCTGCCTATGAAGCTGTAACTTACTTAATTAAAAAAGGCTATAAACGAATTGCACATTTTAGGGGCGATTTAAACCCGCAAAATTCCATAGACCGATTTTTAGGATATAAACAAGCGCTTTTAGACCATAATATTGACTTTGACCCTTCACTGGTTTATATTTGCAACAATAATTCTGATTTTGATGATGGGTACCATAATGCTGAAAAACTATTAAAAGACCATGGCAAAAATGTTGATGCTATTTTTACCATTACAGATGTTATTGCCATTGGTGTGCTAAAATATTTTGCCGACCATAACATTAAAGTCCCAGAAGAGATTGCAGTGTTTGGGTTTAGCAATTGGTTTATGTCTTCTGTCATTACACCTACACTTTCAACCATTGAACAACATGGTTATAAAATGGGAAAAAAATCTGCCCGTCTTTTATTGCATGAAATTGATTGTTTGCATAATGACATCGTAGTGAAGCCTCAAAAAATTGTTTTGCAAACAGAATTGGTAATTAGAGACTCGTGTTAATCCTTCAAAAATTGGATGTTTCTTTTTAGACCCGAAAATTTGGTTCTTTTTACTGCTGAATTTTTAAATGTCTTGTTAAATACATCGGCCGTAATTTCTTCCCAATCTTTTTTGGTCATGGACAGTAATTCTGGATGTGGATTAAACAATGGTTCCCGATGTGGTTTTGAAAACCGATTCCAAGGGCATACGTCTTGACACACATCACAACCAAATATCCAGTCATCAAATTTTCCTTTAAATTGCGAAGGAATATTTTCTTTTAATTCAATCGTGAAATACGAGATACACTTACTTCCATCAACTACATACGGCTCGACAATGGCCTCTGTTGGACAGGCATCAATACACGCCGTACAGGTTCCACAATGGTCTGTGGTTGAAACATCGTATTCCAACTCTAAATCAACTATCAATTCGGCAATAAAATAAAATGAGCCTACTTGCTGGGTTAGTAAATTACTGTGTTTCCCAATCCATCCCAATCCGCTTTTTGCGGCCCACGCCTTATCGAGCACAGGCGCCGAATCTACAAAAGCCCGACCATGAACCTCGCCAATTTCTTCTTGAATATATTGTAAAAGCGATTTGAGTTTATCTTTTATTACGAAGTGATAATCGGTTCCATAAGCATATTTACTGATTTTTGGAGCTGTTTTGTCTTTTTGTTCTTTGGCAGGATAATAATTGAGCAATAGTGAAATAACACTTTTTGAACCTTCAACTAATTTAGTGGGATCTAAACGCTTATCAAAATGGTTTTCCATATACTGCATTTGACCATGCCTGTTTTTGTTGAGCCATTTTTCTAATCGCCGAGCCTCTTCTTCTAAAAATTGTGCTTTACTTATGCCACAAGACAAAAAACCGAGGCGTTTGGCTTCGGTTTTTATAAGATAAGCCCTCTCTCTAACTCTCTCCCCAAGGGAGAGAGAACTCAACCCTTTTAAGTTATGCTTGTTCATATTAGACTATTAATAGCTCACCTTGAAAAGAAGATGAATATTGTGTTTCAAATTCCTTCCCTTTGGGAAGGTTTGGATGGGCTAGAACAAACCTCCTTGAATATTTCCTTTTATTTTTCCTAGATGTTTGTAGGCCAGTTCTGTTACTTCCCTTCCACGAGGTGTGCGCATGATAAACCCTTGTTGGATTAAAAAGGGTTCATACACTTCTTCAATGGTTTCTGAACTTTCACTTACTGCCGTTGCAATAGTTGTTATACCAACTGGGCCCCCTTTAAATTTATCGATAATGGTGGCTAATATTTTATTGTCCATTTCATCCAAACCATAAGCATCTACATTAAGTGCCTGTAAGGCAAATTTGGCTATTTTGATATCAATAGTTCCATTGCCCTTTATTTGAGCAAAATCGCGAACACGACGTAATAAGGCATTAGCTATTCTTGGGGTTCCTCTGCTTCGTCCTGCAATTTCTATAGCAGCTTCCATAGCAATAGGCACCTCCAATATGGACGCACTACGCTGTAAAATGGTTGTTAATAATTCTGTGTTATAATATTGTAATCTGCTTTGTATACCAAATCGAGCACGCATGGGGGATGTTAATAACCCCGAACGTGTGGTGGCACCAATAAGCGTGAATGGATTTAAGTTAATTTGAACAGATCGTGCATTTGGACCAGATTCTATCATGATATCAATCTTGTAATCTTCCATAGCCGAATACAAGTATTCTTCTACAATAGGACTTAAACGATGAATCTCATCAATAAACAAGACATCACGTTCCTCAAGATTGGTTAGTAATCCTGCTAAATCTCCAGGTTTATCTAATACAGGGCCAGAGGTGACTTTAATACCTACTTTTAACTCATTCGCTAAAATATAGGCCAACGTTGTTTTGCCTAATCCCGGAGGCCCATGAAACAAGGTGTGATCTAAAGCTTCGTTGCGTAAATTGGCAGCTTGAACAAAAATTTGAAGATTCTCCAGGACTTGGTCCTGACCCGTAAAATCATCAAAGGTTAAAGGTCTTAACTTTCTTTCGACATCAATTTCTTCAGGGGAAAAATGTTCGTTTGTTGGGTTTAGGTTTTCATTCATAACAAACAAATATAAAGAAAAAGCCTTTCTAAAAATAGAAAGGCTTCATAGATTTTAATATGACCCTTCGACTAGTTTCACTAGCTACCTTCAAACAAAATATATTTTGTTTTTGGCAATGCTCAGGGGGACAAACTAATTCAAAATTGTGAATTCGCAACGTCTGTTAATATCATATTCTGCTTCGGTGCAAATACCTTCTTTAACACACTTGTTAAGCGGTTGCATTTCTCCGTAACCAATACTTTTTAAACGGTTTCTTTCAATGCCTTGACTTACTAAATATTCTAAAGTGGATGCTGCTCTGCGTTTTGACAAGTCTAGGTTGTATTGATCGCCTCCACGTGCATCGGTGTGTGCGGACACTTCAATTTCCATTGATGGATACTTCTTCATTAATTCAACCAAAACATTTAACGTTGTTGCGGCATCTTCACGAATATTGGATTTATCAAAGTCGAAATAAATTTTATCTAATTCAACTTGTACATCGCCTTTTTCATTTTCTTTCACTCGCTCTTCAGCATCTGCAAATGATTCCAATGATAAATAAATATTATGTTGAACTTTTCCATCCTTATCTGTTGAAAATTCCTTATCCTGCGGAATATAAGCTTTACGCGTTCCTCGGACTTTATACTTCTTATTTGGTTCAATTTTAAATAAATAGTGAGCGGTATCACCTACTAGACTATCTTGTATCACATTGCCAGCTTCATTAAATAAAGTAACTAAGGCTCCTGCAAGTAATGCTTTGCTGTTTTTGTCTTGAACAATACCTTCAACTAGATATTTGGTTAACATATTTTCTTCTCGACCAAAAGAAAAAATCTTATCATAACCAGATCTGTTTGATGAGACATAACCTTTATTTTCTTTTTCTTTTATGACGAATGCAAAATCGTCTAGACTACTATTTATTGAGTTCCCTAGATTTACTGGTTTATCAAAACTACCATTTACCATATTGCTTCTAAAAACATCTAATCCTCCAAACCCTTCGAGACCATCCGACGAAAAATACAAAACATTATAATCACTCATAAATGGGAATTGTTCTCTGTGTTTCGTGTTTATCGTTGAGCCTAAATTTTCTGGTTCTCCATAAGTTCCATCCTCATTAATAGCCACTTTATAAATATCAAAACTTCCTAATGTTCCGGACATATCACTTGCAAAATAAAGTGTTTTTTCATCTTTACTCAATGCCGGATGCTCTGTACTATATGAATTTGATGTAAATGGTAATGCTGTGACATTAGTCCAATTGCCATCTACTAACTCTGCCTTGTATATTTTGATATGTGCAACACGCTCTTCGTCCGTTTTTTTACGATTTGCATTGGTTCTGTTAAAATACATGGTTTTACCATCTTTGGTAAAAATGGCGTTACTCTCATGTGTCTCTGTATTAATGGCATCAGAAAATGGTGTAATATCTACTACTCCTCTATCTTTAGTTACTGTAGCATAATACAAATCCAAATAGGGTAAATCGTTCCATGTGTAAGTCGGACTTTCAGTATTTCTTGTCGAAGCAAAAGCCACTTTATCCTCTCCGTAAAACGACATCCCAAAATCACTCTTGGAATTTGGATCATCTAAGGGTTGTAATTTGAATACATGTGGCGTTGTTTTCTCACTGTTTTCGATAAACGCCATGGTATTGATATCCTTGTTATAATAGATCCTTAAATATTTATCGGCATCTTTATAATTTTGTAATCCCTTTAATGCTTGTGCATATCGAAAATAATACTCAAGATCCAAAGAGTCTCCATAGGTAATAAACAGCTCGCGATAATTTTTTATTGCCTTTTGAAGATTGGCGTTGTAAAAATAACTATCTGATAAATTTTGGAGCATTTCTTGGGTATGTTCCTTTGTTTCATAAATTTCAGCCGCTTGGTTATAGGCTCTCATTTCAAAAAGCTGATTCGCTTTTTTTAGGTTTCCTTTTTGCGCCAATGTAATTCCACCAACTAGTAAAAGGCTTGCAAGTATGTATGTTTTTGTTTTCATCTGTTAATTTTTAGTTTTTTTATCTGTCAGATGTAATTCGCCATTAAACGTTCTGGTTGTTATCAACTTATTGTTATGGTGGCTCATTTCATAATTGTAATCATTAATAATTAGAAGAATCTTGGTGAACGGTTATAACCAGATCTAATTCCGAATAAATCAATATCAAACAAAATAAATATTTCGTGAGATCCCGAATTATAACTTCCCAAATTGGTCGTTGTATAATCATAAGCATACCCGATTCTTAAATCTGGTGTCACTCTAAAATTAACTAAAGCACTTACAGCATCACCTAATCGGTAACCCAATCCGGCTTCAAGTTTTTCGTTGATAAGTACGTTAGCAGTTAAATCTACTGCCAAGGGTGATCCTTTTACGGCTTTTCCCATAAAAGCTGGTTTAAATTTTAGGTTTTCATTAATATCAAAAACATAACCTCCTGTAAAAAAATAATGTACACTTTGAACTCCTGTGGCAACAATACCGTTTTCGTTTTCGATATGTTTGGATGACAATAAGTTTGGTGCCGACAGGCCTAAATAATAGTTATCGGTATAATAGAAAGCTCCAATACCCAGATTAGGAAATGTTTTGCTAATATTCTCGTTAAAAGCCACATCAGTACTAACATCTCCAGATTGTAATACAAAGCCATTAAAGTTGGTATTGAACATGGTAAATCCTGCCTTTAACCCTAATGACAAATGACTTTCCAAGCCCATAGGTAACACATACGCAAAATCAACATATATATTGTTTTCGTCAACAACGTTGCCTATGTTATCATTTGTAAATGATACCCCTAATTCTATTTTATCATTAATTGGCTTATGAGCAAAAAAGGTTCCTGTTTTTGGCGCTCCTTCCAATCCTACCCATTGTGTTCTGTAGAGTCCACCTAGGTTTAATATGTCTTGATCTCCTGTTGCATACGCTGGGTTAATAACACTCATATTATACATATACTGTGTAAATTGAGGGTCTTGTTGTGCAAAGCCTTGAAGCGATATTAGCATCACACCAAACAAAGCAGCTATTTTATGATATCTATTTAAATTTTTCATCGTTTCTTAAATTTTGATTTATCTATAAATTATCTGCTTAAGTATAAGCGCCCTTGTTCTGGTTTGTTTTCACCATCATTAAATTTGAATATATAGAAATAAACACCTACTGGAAGATCTCCTTTTACCACTGTTCTGGCCTGATTTGATGTTCCATTAAAACGCGGACTATTAGCCCTTCCTTTGTAAACAATATTTCCGTAGCGGTTATATATTTCCATTTCAAAATTAGGATATAGAATATCTAAATTATTATAATCGTAAGTATCGTTAACCCCGTCACCGTTTGGTGAAAATCCGTCTGGTAAAGCGACCCTACCACAGGAAGTTACATCCGGAACAACAGCTAAACGAATACTGCTTTCGCAACCTGTAACGGCATCAAATAATACGGCATAATAGGTTACACCGTAGCTCAATAATGAACTATTCGATATGGTTGAGCCACCTGTTGGTGAATCATACCAAATAACATTATCTGCAATAGAATTATATTCTGAAATGTTCAATGTTAATTCCATAACTGTTGGATCATCATTAATACATAATTCAAGATTTGGATTGATAAGCGTTGGTGTTGCTACATCATTTACGGTCACAATAAGCTGTACGTTTTGTGATGACTCACAACCCGAACTATTCGTTTGTGTTGCGAAATAATCTTCGCCATCAATTAAGACATCTGTTGGACTTAATACTGTAGTCAAAGTTGTATCTGTGTACCACATGACCGTTCCTGCAGCAGTTATTGACATATTTAAATCTGCAACGGTTGGGTTATCCGATGCACAAAAAATTGGATTAGCATTTACTATTATTGGTGCTGGACTATCATCAACTGTTACTGTTATTTGTGCGCTTGAATCAGTAGCGCAAGGAGACACAGCTGTAACCGTATATGTATAAATACCACTTGCATCCACTAAAGGATCAAATACTCCTGTTCCACTTGGTAAAGCCGGAGACCATGTTCCTCCTGGTTGTGCGTCTGTTCCTAAAAACGTGAATAAATCGGTTGGTCCGTCTATCACACAAATTAAAACCGAATTATCTACTCCAGCATTTGGTGCTAGAGTTACTGTTACATCTATTTTGCTTGTAAAGGTTCCGCAGGCATTTATTAATGTATAGGTATATGTTCCAGAAAAATCTACCAAAGGATCAAAAACTCCTGTTCCGCTAGTTAAAGCTGGAGACCAAGTTCCTCCCGCATCTGGAGTACCTCCTAATAGGCCAAATAAATTTACAGTTCCATAATCACTACAAATGTCCAATGGAGGACCATCTGTTCCTGCATTTAAAGGATCTTCTATGGTAACAGTAATATCTGTAAAATCATCTGCACACGGAGCTGATGCCGCTACATAATATCTAAACTGATAGGTTCCAGCAGTCACCGCTGTTCCATCAAAACTATTTCCTGTTAAAGCCCCTGTACCATCAGTATCTTGCCAAACCCCACCTAAATCTTGAGTCCCATCTAAGCCAGTATTTAAATCAATATTGTTATTGCCACTACACGCTATAATAGGGGTTGCATTTGGATTTCCTGCATTTGGTGATTGATAGATTATTGCTGTCACTTCAAACCTAATCGAAGATTCACATCCTGAGATTGCATCAATTTGTGTTGCATAATAGGTTTCACCATTAACTAATACTACAGAACCCGCTAAAGCTGTTCCTCCAGTAGCATCATCGTACCATTGTATGGTGGTTCCTATTGCAGAAAGATCTGAAACAGTCGCGCTATTGCAAAACTCTTGAGAAGTGACTCCTGTTGGAGTTGCTGCATCATTAATAATAATGCTGACAGTTACATCTACATCATCACAAGTACCGATAGCTGCAACATCATAAGTGAAGTTATACGTTCCTGCCGAAAGACCATCAAGAGTTACTAAATTTCCTGATAATGCTGCTCCTATACTTGGCGTATTAATATCTGCCCAAGTTCCTGTTTGGTCTTCATCATTTAATAAATCAAATAAATTGACTGTTTGACCAGTGCTTATTGTTGCTATACAGTATTCTGGAAATGTGGTGACTGGTGTACCAGATTCTGGAGCTTTGTTAACGGTAACTACTACTGTGCTACTGTTAGAACATCCTTTTAAACTTGTAATACTATAGGTGAAATTATACGAGCCTATTGGTAATAAAGTTAGATTAACATTGCTACCCGTTAAAGCTCCTGTGGTATTATCATCGGTCCATGTTCCTGCTGGGTCATTTCCAGAAAGCTGTCCAAATAAATCTAATGGAGAATTTGCTGCTAAATCATTCTCACATAATACTACAGCCGTTGGCGTTCCTGTATTTGGTTGTGGGTTTACTATAATTTGTACGGTTACATCTACGTCTGTACAAGTTCCAATCGCTGGAACTGAATAAGTGTAGTTATAGGTACCATCAGCAAAACCTGAAATATCTATGGGATTGGTAATTGTTGATCCAGAGGTATCTGTTCCAACATACCATGTTCCATTAGTGTCTTGTGTTCCATCTAATAATGTAAATAAATCAAAAGGGGAATTTGCCGTTGTATTTTCTTCACAAACTTCAAAAGGCGCTAAAGCAGTTCCAGATTCTGGAGCTGGTGCAATGGTTATTGTTATAGGTTCTGTATCAGAACAGGTTCCATTATCAATGGTATAATTAAATGTATATGGACTTCCAGCTACTGTAAACCCGGTAATGTTTATACTATTTGAAATTGTATTCGCATTTGAATCTGTCCAAATACCACTATTATTATCTTGAGATCCATCTAAAGCATTAAATAAATTGAAAGGTGAATTCCCTGTTAAATCATTTTCACAAAACGTTTGATTAACGGCAATCCCCGCGTTAGGATCTTGTAAAATAATTACTTGAACCGTCGTTGATTCTTCGGCACATGGACTTGGTGAGAGATTTTGAGTATATGTAAAATTATAAGTATTTGCTGTGAATGTTGACAAATCTATTGGAGATGTTACAACAGGATCTGTACTTAATGTCCCTTGAGTCCATTGTCCATTTGGGTCTTGTGTACCATCCAATAAAGAAAACAAATCAAATGATGAAGGTAGCCCTGATTCACAAAAAATTGCTGGTGTCAATGCCACTCCTGAAGAAAATGTCTCAAAAATTGTTATTGTAACATCTGAACTACTTTCTGGACATGCTCCATTAGCAGGAACGGTATATGTAAACGTATAAACACCTGGCGTTGTTAAAGTTGAAATATTAACCGTTCCTAAATGACCCCCAGAAGTTGGTAAAGGTCCAGACCAGGCTCCATTCGTATCAGGTGTGCCTCCAAGTTCTGGGAATAAATCAAAATCACTTATTGGAACACTATCTTGACAATATTCTAAAGTACCTGAAATTCCCGGATCAAAGGGATTATTAATTGTAACTGTTACAGGTACTGCATTACTATCACAAAGAAGTTCATCAATTTGAACATAGTAGGTGCTTCCATCCACCAAAGGTGTGGATAATAGTAATGCAGGAGGAATTGGGTTTCCAAAACCATCAACCCCTTGAAACCATTTAACAGTAGCAGTGGTTCCAGGATCTATACTACCAACTGTTGGGTTCGCATCTATACAAAATTCCTGTGTGCTTGCTGGAGTTGGATCTGGTGGAGATTGAAACACACCAATTCGACCAATCTCTATCTGACTTCTACAAAGGCCACTATCAACAAATACCACATAGTAATCTGCGACACCAAGTGGTATAAGATCAGTCGTATTCGCTGCATTCGTTAAATCTGGGTCGTAGTAAATCTCCACATTGCCTCCAGGTGGAATACTAGCAACTAACACATCATTTTTATAGGTTTGAAACGTAGCATTTTCATTACTACAATAAAACCGGTCTAAATTTTGTCCAGATTTATTGACTTGAAAGTCAATAACTGTAGAGGCTCTAGAACCACTACAGGCACCCGAGCTTTGATCGGCATAATATGTTCCTTCTGAAACTAATTGGTTTGAGAAAAACCTCGTGCCGCCAGATATGGCATTGTACCATACAATACCACCACCAGTGTCAGTTGCATAGTCTGCACTTAAATCGGCAAACGTATAGCCCGCTGCATCACAAATCGTAGGCGGTGTTGGGATCGTTGTTGGACACTGCGCATTGGCAGAAACTATTGTCCAAATAAATACAAAAAGATAGGCCGCACTTTTTATTACATACCTAAAAAGGAATTTTGTTTTCATAGATTTGGTTCATTAATTACACTCAAATTATATTGTAAAAACTATAAGGATCATTCCTAATAATTTTATTGAATGTCCGTAATTTGTCATAAGTCTGAAAATATAATAATTTTGTCATTCCGACAAAGGAGGAATCCCATTGATTTTCAATAGATTCTTCATTTCGTTTCACTCCATTCTGAATGACAAAAATGGTATTATGAATGAATACGGACACTCAAATAATTTTAATATTATTATTTTAATTTGGTGCAATTTAACGTATTTATTTGTATTTCATCGAAAAAAATTAATTTTTTTTACATTTCATCGAATTTAATAGCTTTTTATCGATGTAATATCTTTAGATGGAGCAAGTTTTTCTTGTATTAATTTGAAAGGCAATAAAAAAGCCCATTATTTAAATGGGCTTTTTCTAATCTATAAATACAATTTTAGTGCTGTAGTTCTTCTTCGCCATCTTTTAGTGGAACGTTCTGGGGTACAAAATCTTCATCGTGTCCTGGTTTACTATAATCATAAGACCAACGATACACATGCGGAATTTCGCCTTCCCAGTTTCCGTGAATATGTTTAATTGGAGCTGTCCATTCCAAGGTTGTTGAACGCCAAGGATTTTGAACCGTTTTCTTTCCAAAGAACATACTACCAAAGAAATTATATAAGTAAAGGATTTGTACGGCTCCACCAATTAAGGCAAATATGGTAATAATCACATTCACATTTGCCAAATCATCGAATAAAGGAAAGTTTGTATTTGTATAATAACGTCTTGGTAGTCCTGCCATTCCTATAAAATGCATTGGGAAAAATACCCCATAGGCACATATAGCCGTAATCCAAAAATGGATATAGCCCAAATTTTTGTTTAACATTCTTCCAAACATTTTTGGATACCAATGATAAATTCCAGCAAACATTCCGTATAATGCGGATATCCCCATTACTAAGTGAAAGTGTGCCACTACAAAATAGGTGTCATGCACATTGATATCGAGCGCACTGTCGCCAAGAATAAGTCCTGTTAACCCGCCTGTTATAAATGTTGACACAAACCCAATAGCAAATAGCATCGCAGGGTTCATTTGTAAATTCCCCTTCCATAGCGTCGTAATCCAGTTGAATGCTTTTACAGCCGATGGAATTGCTATTAATAAGGTTGTAAATGTAAAGACAGAACCTAAGAATGGATTCATTCCGGAAATAAACATATGATGCCCCCAAACAATAGTCGATAAAAAAGCTATTGCCAAAATGGACGCAATCATCGCGCGGTAACCAAAAATTGGTTTACGTGAGTTTGTTGCCATAATTTCAGACACGAGTCCCATTGCTGGCAATATTACAATATACACTTCTGGATGACCTAAAAACCAGAACAAATGTTCAAATAATACTGGTGATCCCCCTTGATAATGTAATACTTCACCTTGAATAAAAATATCGGATAAGAAGAACGAGGTACCAAAACTTCTATCCATTATTAGTAATAACGCCGCAGACAATAATACTGGGAATGAAACAACTCCAATGACTGCGGTAATAAAAAACGTCCAAATAGTTAGTGGAAGTCGTGTCATGGACATTCCTTTAGTCCTTAAATTTAAAACGGTAACAATGTAGTTAAGCGAACCCATTAAGGATGATGCAATAAAAATTGCCATGGATATTAACCATAAGGTCATCCCCAATCCTGAACCCCCTTGAGCCATTGGCAAGGCGCTTAAGGGCGGGTAAATTGTCCATCCTGCAGCAGCCGGTCCCGCTTCAACAAACAAGGAAATAACCATTACGACGCTCGATACAAAAAACAACCAGTACGAAATCATGTTTAAAAATCCAGATGCCATATCGCGAGCTCCAATTTGTAATGGAATTAATAAGTTGCTAAAGGTTCCACTCAATCCAGCAGTAAGCACAAAGAATACCATAATGGTTCCGTGTATCGTAACTAATGCTAAATAAATATCAGAACTCATTACACCGTCTGGTGCCCATTTTCCTAATAAGGCTTCAAACAAAACATTAGGTTCTTCTGGCCATGCTAATTGCATACGGAACATCATAGACATTATTACACCAATAACTCCCATGATTGTACCCGTAATAAGGTACTGCTTAGCAATCATCTTATGATCCTGACTAAAAATATATTTAGTTACAAAGGTTTCTTTGTGATGATGTCCGTGGTCTTCATGAGCGTCGTGAGCGTGAGTATCTTCGTGTGCTGACATAATCTTATTTCGTATTTATCTTTTTAATTTTAATTAACTAAAGAGTTTTTGAAAACTTTTTGCTCTTTAATCCAACTCTCATATTCTTCTTGAGTTTCCACAATTATTTTCATTTGCATATTATAATGTGACTTACCACATATTTTATTACATAATAATAAATAGTCAAATTCATAAGGATCCAAAGCCGATTCCCCTTTAGCTACCAAGACTTTGTTTTTTTCAACTCTAATGTCATTTATGCGTGCCACTTTTTCAACCATTTCAGGTTTCTGTCTCATTTCGGCAGTTGTTACAGTAGGTGTAAAGCCAAATTGTGTTATCATTCCAGGCACACAGTTCATTTGTGCTCTAAAATGAGGCATGTATGCGGAGTGCAACACATCCTGAGAACGCATTTTAAATAATATGGGGACTCCAACCGGTAAATGTAGCTCTTTAGTAATAACGTCGTCTTGACTATTCGGATCTGATTCATCAATTCCCAACACATTGGCACGGTCTATATCAATTAATCGTACATTCGCATTTCCCAATGTATTATCGTTCCCTGCATAACGGGCTGTCCAATTAAATTGCTGTGCATAAAGTTCGATCACCATTGGATCGTCATCTTGATTGATACCCATAATATTTATCCAGGTATTCAAACCATAAATAATAAGTCCGGCTAACACAATTACAGGAATAATGGTCCAGATAGCTTCTAATTTATTATTGTCAGCAAAAAATAATGCTTTTTTACCTTTTTCTCCTTTATACTTAAATGCAAAATAATGAAGCAAAAACTGTGTAATGGTCTGAACAACAAAAATAAGTATCAATGAAATAATCATCAAATTATCAATTTGTGGGCCATGGTCTGAAGCCGAATTTGATAATAACGGTAAATCCCCCCATTTTACGAAGCAAACAATGGTAATGGCATAAATGAACACTAAAAAGCCCATCATTAAATATCCATTCATTTTGTTGTCCTTATCGTTGGCAACTTGAGTATTTTCATTTTTAGCTTGGGCTAAATCAAATATTTTAACCATTTGCCAGATGGCAACTAAAATAAATACTAAAACTATAATTGTTAATAAAGCAGTCATTGTTATTGTTCGTCTTTATTTATATCTTAATTAATAATGAAAATGTTCACTTTCTTCAATAAACGGATTTCCTTCAGGATGTAAATTCACTTTTGACAATCCTGTTCCTACAACATATACAAAGAGTCCAAGGAAAAAGGAAATACTAGCTATTTCAGTTATTCCAAAAGACCAATTAAGTCCTACCGTTGATGGCATAACTATTAAGAAAATATCTATATAATGACCCACTAATATTGCCATTCCAGCAATAATAACAAACCATGGCACCCGTTTATAATCACTATTCATAAGCACTAAAATTGGGAACACAAAATTAAGTACTAGCATTCCAAAAAACAATAGGTTATACTCTTGAATTCGAAGCACAAAATAAACGACTTCTTCAGGCATATTGGCATACCAAATAAGCATAAATTGGTCAAACCATAAATAGGTCCAAAAAATACTAAAGGCAAACATATATTTTGCCAAATCATGTAAATGGCTATCATTTATAAAACTTGCAAGCCCTTTACTTTTTAAATATATGGTTACTAAAGCAATGACTGTTATTGCAGATACAAACATACTTGCAAAGATATACCACGCAAACAATGTACTGTACCAATGCGGTGTCATGGACATAAACCAATCCCAAGACATTAATGACTCTGTAAGTATAAAAAACAAAAGAAAAAATACGGATATCTTAAAGTTTTTATGGTATGGTTTTAAATTGGTGGCAGACTCTTGCGCCGAGTTTTTACGTGAAAAATAGCGATATAAATTCCATCCAAGCAAATATATTATCGCTCTAATTATAAAGAATGGAAAGTTAAGATATCCTGATTTTGCCTGTAATATTTTATCGCCAGACACAAGTTCTTCATTTTGCCAAGGATAAAAATGAGTCCCTGCCAAAAAAACAATTAAAACAACAATAATAGATCCGGGCAATAAATATGCCGTAATTCCTTCTATTACTCTAAATAATACTGGAGACCAACCTGCTTGAGCCGCATATTGTATGGCGTAAAACACCAACGCTCCAAGTGCGATCATAAAAAAGAAAAATGCTGAAACAAGGATTGCAGACCAAGGTTTTGCTTGAAGCTGATGTAACACATGTTCAAGATGGTTCCCATGATGTGCTGCATCTTCTTGTTTTTCATGTTGCTCCATTGCAGATTTTGAGTACCCTTCTTCACCTTTAACTTTATCAACAAATCCGCTTTTATGTGCATCTTCATTTTCAGATAAAACTGTTTCTCCTTCATGATTGCTGATTTGAGCAGCCAAAATTTCTTTTACATCATCAACCGTTTTTGGTGTATTCAAAAACCCATAAGTTAAGCCCACAAGTCCTAATACCATAAGAACGAGAGAAAATAATTTTAATTTATCAGATAGCTTGTACATACTAAAAATATATAATGCAGGTTATATTTATTTTAAAATATTATTAGCAACAGTTATATTGTATTGCATAAACATTTCGTTATTGGTTATCAATTTTTATATTAAAGCCTATTTTGCTTATTTAAGCTTTTGTTTTAACGTTAACACATAGGCTACAACTTCCCACCGTTCTTCTTCATTCAGCTGGTTTTTATAAGAACCCATGGCATTTTTACCATAATAAATTGTATGATATATGCTTCCTTCATTTATTGCTCTTGCAACATCATCATATCTTGGGATACCAAGAATTTTTTCGCGTTTCACCAAATTTCCTTGTCCATCGCCTTTTTCCCCATGGCAAATAGCACAATAAATATCAAATAATACTTTGGCATTATCCAAATTTACTTGTGTTGAGTCCAGCGGTGATTTCAATGTCTCTTTCGCTAGATTATAGCCTTCTGTGGTATTTTCATATTCAAAAAGATTGTGCCCTCTTGATATAGTCCCTTTTGGAGATTCCTGTGCTTCAATGCCATTTGCAAATGCTTTAGATTCACTATATGCTTCATATCCTACAGATTGATACATATTTGGCATGTATTGATAGTTAGGTGCCGAATTCTTTTTACAAGATGCAAACAATGTTAACACAACCAATACTACTGATATTTTAACTAAGCTTTTCATTTGATGATTTATATTGTCTTTTTTGTCAAATGTAATTTGCAAAACACTTTGATTTTTTTTTAATCTAAAAATCAAATTGGTATTTGCTTATTTCATAACTATTCATTAATGGGCTTTATCAACTAAATTAATTTCTACAGCTCCCGTATCTTTAAGCAACTTTTTCAGTTCCTTTTCATTTCCATCAACAGCAATTTCCATTAAAAAATGATCATCTGTAGTTCTTGAATCTGGATTTTCTGGTTTCTTAAATGGCCATAGCCTACTTCTTAAATAGAATGTTATAACCATTAAATGCGCTGCAAAAAACACAGTAAGTTCAAACATAATAGGAACAAAGGCCGGCATATTGTCAAGATAACTAAAACTAGGCTTCCCTCCAATATTCTGTGGCCAATCAACAATCATCATATAGTTCATCATGCAAATAGCTACAATTAATCCAATACATCCATAAATAAATGATGTAATTGCAATGCGTGTTGGTGCCAATCCCATGGCTTTGTCCAATCCGTGTACAGGAAAAGGTGTAAATACTTCTTCTATATGAAATCTTTCGGCCTTAACTTTCTTAACAGCTGACATTAAAACATCATCGTCATTATAAATAGCGTGAATTACTTTTGAAGCTTCCATATGCTACTTGTTGTTTTTTGTTTGGTTAGCGTCTGTATCTGAAACATATTTTCCAGATGTTCTTTCATCTACAGCGGTTCCAGTTAAACTCATCCCTGATTCTCTTAATCTCTTATATTTTTGCCCAGACGATTTTAAAATTGTTTTAACTTCAGCTTGTGCAATAACAGGGAATGTTCTTGCGTATAATAAGAATAATACAAAGAAAAATCCTATGGTTCCGATAAATATTCCAATATCCACAAAGGTAGGTTGAAACATGGCCCAGCCTGATGGAGCTCTTCCTTTACTCAAATCAACCACAATGATATTGAATCGCTCAAACCACATGCCTATGTTTATGACCAATGCCACAAAGAAGGTCCACATAATATTACGTCTCAATCTTTTAACCCATAAGGACATTGGCACAATAAAATTACATGTTATCAAGGCCCAAAATGACCACCAATAAGGCCCTGTAGCCGCTCCATAGGATAAGTACGTATAATTTTCGTAAGAACTTCCTGAATACCACCCAATAAAATACTCAGTAATATAGGCTATACTTACGATTCCCCCAGTTAAAATAATAACCTTGTTCATATATTCAATATGCAATACCGTTATATAATCTTCAAGATTTGATACTTTGCGCATTACTATCAACAAGGTTTGCACCATTGCAAAACCCGAGAAAATGGCTCCTGCAACAAAGTAAGGAGGAAAAATAGTACTATGCCATCCTGGAACTACTGACGTAGCAAAATCAAATGATACAATGGTATGAACAGAAAGCACCAATGGTGTGGCTAACCCTGCTAAAACTAAAGACACTTCTTCAAATCGCTGCCAATCTTTTGCACGACCAGACCATCCAAAACTTAACAAGGTATAAATTTTCTTTTGAAATGGCTTCACCGAACGATCACGAATCATTGCGAAATCTGGTAGTAATCCTGTCCACCAAAATACTAATGATACTGATAGATAGGTTGAAATTGCAAACACATCCCAAAGCAAAGGTGAGTTAAAGTTCACCCAAAGCGAACCAAACTGGTTTGGTATTGGTAATACCCAATACGCTAACCACGGACGCCCCATGTGTATAATTGGAAATAACCCGGCTTGTATCACAGCAAAAATAGTCATGGCCTCTGCAGAACGGTTCACTGCCATTCTCCACTTTTGACGGAACAATAATAGAACCGCAGAAATCAGTGTTCCAGCATGACCAATACCTACCCACCACACAAAGTTGGTAATATCCCAAGCCCATTCAATGGTTTTGTTTAGCCCCCAAACCCCAATTCCTGTAGAAATGGTGTAAATAATGCAGCCTAATCCCCAAAGAAACGCTACTAATGCTATAGAGAATACTATCCACCAAGCTTTATTGGCTTTTCCTAAAACAGGTGCACCAACATCAACACTAATGTCATGATAGGACTTTTCCCCAATAATTAAAGGTTCTCTTATAGGTGCTTCGTAATGTGACGACATATTTTTAAATAATTATCTTAATTCAAATTTTTATGATTCTGTTGTGTTTTTTACTTTAACCTGATACATAACATTAGGTTTGGTTCCAACACTCTCCAATAAATGGTACATTCTATCGTCTTGAACCCTCTTCACTATTTCAGCCGTTTTATCATTAACATCTCCAAATACCATAGCGCCATTATGACATGCTTCTGAACAAGCCGTTTGGAACTCCCCATCCTTTATTTCACGTCCGTCCCGCTTTGCATCTAAAATAGTTTTTTGGGTCATTTGAATGCACATAGAGCATTTTTCCATCACCCCTCTTGAACGCACTACAACATCTGGGTTTAAAACCATACGTCCTAAATCATCATTCATATGGTAATCAAACTCATCATTCTCACTATATAAAAACCAGTTAAATCGCCGTACTTTATAAGGGCAGTTGTTTGCGCAGTAGCGTGTCCCTACACATCTATTGTATATCATTTGGCTTTGTCCCTGTTTTCCATGCACAGGCGCACCTACAGGACAAACAGTTTCACAAGGTGCGTGCTCACAATGCTGACACATAACAGGCTGAAAAGCAACCTCTGGATTTTCATAAGATTGTATTTCTACCTTTGAATATGGTTCAAAAGCACCCAAATTTTCTAAATCTTCTTGTTCTTGCTTAAAGGTATCATTAGACGAATAGTATCGGTCTATGCGCAACCAATGCATATCTCTAAATTTACGCACTTCGTTTTTTCCAACTACGGGAACATTATTTTCAGCATGACATGCAATTACGCAAGCACCACATCCTGTACACGCATTCAAATCTATTGATAAATTAAAATGATGTCCAATAGTAGTATCAAAAGCCAGCCAAATATCCGCATTTTTCTCACGTACAGAAATTTCATTATGGTCATAGCTTACTTCGGGAACTTTATTCCAATGCTCACTATCTTCACTATTGAAGATTTTAAGGGTTGTTTCTTTAATAATGTCATCCCTACCAGCCATGGTGTTTTGTAACTGTACACAGGCAAATTCATGCTCACCAGGAGCTAATTCAACCGTAACTTCTTGAATATTGCTAAAATTTTGGTAGAATTTATAGGCATTAACACCCGTTTTCATTTCATCTTTAATACCTGCAGCCGTTCTTCCATAACCAAGAGACAGACCTACTGATCCTTTGGCTTGTCCTGGTTGAATAATAACTGGCACTTTAAGTGTTGTTCCATTTACGGTTACATTGGCATAACTACCATTTAAGGCTCCATTTGACACATGTTTGTTAACTAAATTTAACGCATCTGCATCAAATTTAGAAACCGTTAAATAGTTGTCCCAAGAGGTTCTTGTAATTGGGTCTGGAAATTCTTGTAACCATGGGTTATTAGCTTGTTGTCCATCACCCATTCCAATTTTAGTATATAATGTTAACTCTAACGCGCTTGTTTTGGTGGAAGCAACTAAGGCTTTAGCAGCATCTCCAGTCCACATGTTTTCAACCTTCTTCTCGTCTAGCGTAGGTGCTTTAACTTCTATTTCAGTCCCAATGGTTCCAATAAATATTCCATCATGCAATGCTTGATTGAATGAACTGCCATTTAAAATGCTTGTTCCCCACGTATCTTTAATGTAGTCATGATAAGACATATCATTTCCAGTCCATTTCAACAACGCTTCTTGGAATTGTCTTGTATTAAATAATGGACGGATTGTTGGCTGAACTAAACTATAATGTCCCTTTTTAATTTCGGCATCACCCCATGATTCTAAATAGTGAGGCGCTGCCGCTATATATTGCGTTTCTGAAGATGTTTCATCTTCTTTTAATGAAAAAGCAACTGATAATTCAGTATTTTTTAATCCTTCATAAAAATCTGAAGCATTAGGCAAGGTATATAATGGGTTTACACCACTCATTATAATAGCTCCAACTTTTCCCGCTTTCATATCGGCCACCAAAGTCATCACTTCTTTATCACTTCCTTGCCTAGATTTTATAGGAGTTTCTTTATCAAGAACATTACTATTTAAATAGTCATTGATTTCAAGTGCAACTGTTTGTGCATTTACATCATTAATACCTGTAACTACAACACCAGCACTGCCAGATTTTTTTAACTGAGCCGCTGCTTTTTTTACAGTTTCTTCCACACCTTCTGGTAAACTACCTGAAACTGACCCACCAACTACATAGCTATATAATTTAGCCAAGGCTATTTTTTGTTCGCTCGATGTTAATGGCACACGTTTGTCTGCATTAGCACCTGTTAAAGACATATTAGATTCAAACTGAATATGTCGAGACATTTTACCTTGCTGAGGCACTCTGCTTTTTGAATATCCAGAATCAAATCCACCACCTTGCCAGTCTCCTAAGAAATCTGCACCAATTGATACGATAGTTTCAGCTTTGGAAAAATCATAATTTCCTAAAGCGCGTTCACCATATTTTGCTTGGTAAGCATCTAAAGCAGTCGATTCAGAAATCGCATCATAAACCACATGACGCACATTACCAAATCTTGCTTTAAATTCGGAAATCAATCTACTTGTAGAAGGGCTCGCAAACGTTTGGGTAAGCAATACAACATCCTTTCCTGAATCCTTTAAACCATTCAGTTTTTGAATGACATCTGCATCCAATTCATCCCAAGAAACAACAGCTCCTTCTTTTCTGGGATTTTGCACTCTTAGGCTATCATACAAGCCTAAAACTGAGGCATTCACTCTTGCATTGGCGCCACCATTGGCAGTTGCCAAAGTATTTCTTTGAATTTTAATTGGACGTCCTTCTCTGGTTTTAACTAAAACGCTTGCAAAATCATAACCATCGGCAATTGTAGTTGCATAATAGTTTGCCACACCTGGGATAATTTCCTCTGGCTGAATTACATACGGTATTGATTTAATGACAGGCCCTTCGCATGCCGCTAATGTAGCAGCTGCGGTACTAAACCCAACATATTTTAAGAAATCGCGACGGGTTGTTGAAGAGTCGCCTAAGGTGTCTTTATTGCCTAAAAATTCATCAGTAGGAATTTCTTCTACAAATTCGTTTTGTTTAAGCGCCTCAACAATAGAGCTGTTTTTGTTAAGCTCTTCAACACTTTTCCAGTATTTCTTGTTTGATGACATATCTTTTATTTACGATTTTTGATTTTTGATTTACGATTTCCTATAAATGACATCCAAAATTTTCGTCAATCGTAATTCTAAAATATTATACTTCTATAATTGTTAATCTTTCTTTATTTGATAAGAAATTTCTGTTTTCTCATAAATTATTTAATAGTGGCATTTTCCACATTCCAATCCACCCATTTGAGCAGCTGTCAATTTATCCACACCATACTTCTTGGACAACGCTTCATGAATTTTTGTGTAATATTCGTTGCCTTCAACTTTAACATTGGTAGCCTTATGGCAATTTATACACCAAACCATGGTTAAAGGGGCAAACTGATTCACCACTTCCATTTCTTGTACCGGCCCATGGCAGGTTTGGCACTCGACACCAGCCACTGAAACGTGTTGTGAATGGTTAAAGTAAACAAAATCGGGAAGGTTATGTATTCTTATCCATTTAACAGGTTGTGACTCGCCGGTATATTGTTGTTCATCATCATTCCAACCTACAGCGGCATAAAGTTTTTTAATTTGTTCGTCATAAAATTCTTTTGAGTATTCTACAGATGTTTCTCCATTGTACTCATATATTGATTTATGACAATTCATACAAACATTTAATGAAGGAATACCAGATGTCTTACTAACTCTTGCCGAAGAATGACAAAATTTACAGTCAATTTTATTGTCTCCAGCATGGATTTTATGTGAGAAATGAATAGGTTGCACCGGTTGATACCCTTGGTCAACACCAATTTGCATTAAATAGCCATAAACAAAATAGGCACTTGCTAATAATAAGAATATAACGGTTACCAATACTAAAAATTGGTTTTGGGCAAAGGCCTTCCAAATTGATGTTCTTTTAGTCTCTTCTGGTAATTCTATATCTTTTGCAGCTGCAAAACGGCGCAGTGTTTTATTCACTAAATACAATCCAGATGCCAACAGTATAAATAAAAGTGCTAAAGCGCCTAATATGAGCTCGTTTGAAAAACTTGAATTTGAAGAAGCCTCAGTTGTAGCAGCAGTGGTTTGTGCGGCCACAGGTTCTGCCTTGACTTCGGCAGTATAGGCCAAAATATCATCAATATCTTCATTCGATAATTGCGGAAATGCAGTCATTGCCATTCCAGCATATTCTTTATAAATTTTGTTGGCGTAAGCGTCGCCAGATTTAATAACGCCTACACTATTATGAACCCATGCGTAGATCCATTCTTTATCCAAGCCTTGTTCAGCTAAACGTGTTTCAACATTCCGCATAGCTGGACCGACCATCTTTTTATCTAACTGATGGCAAGCTGCACAATTGGTATTAAATAATGATTTTCCTTTGGCTGGATCTCCTTCCTGAGCGGAAAGTGAGGTTGAAAACGCTAATAAAATAATTAAACCTAAACGCAAAACGTTCTTGTTTAATCTACAGTGAGTCACCTGTCTCATATTGTTGGTTGAATTAACTTCTAATCTTTGGTACGATTTTTTCTATGTCTATTATATAGAAAAAATGCAATTATAAACGTAGGCAAAAGTAATATTTAAAGTCGATTTTCGAAACACCCATAACCGATAATTAATAATTTAGAGAGATTCTAAATAATAAATAGTGGATCACTTTAGTTAATAACTTATACATTTGCATTAAATATAATTAAAAATGAAAATATTGAAATTAAAATTTGGTTGGTTGGCTTTTTTATGCTTTCTTTTTTATGCTCGTTCTGGATTTGCACAGCAAGGAACTGTCACAATAAATCAAGATAAAAATATTGCAGTTTTATTGGAACTGAAAAAAGAAATGAATAAAACTGAAAACTCTACCGACCGGTATAAAATCCAGGTGTACTCTGGCAATCGATCTGAAGCAGAAATAACCCAGGCCAAATTTAACACAAGTTATTCGCAATGGCACTCTACGATGGTTTATGAATATCCAAATTTTAAAATTTGGGCGGGAAGTTTTACAACACGATTAGAAGCCGATCGAGCTTTAAAAGAAGTGAAACAAAAGTTTTTGGGTGCTTTTATTTTTAAACCAAAAAAAGAACTTAAATAGTCGAGCCTTAAAAATAGATTATTCAACTTATAATCATTGCGTTAACATCCATAAAGCCGTAAAAACAGC
>TARA_R110002167_G_scaffold25473_11_pt1 | contig 43359 bp, 41 predicted proteins | sample TARA_R110002167 | Tara Oceans TARA_R110002167 (sample SAMEA4398238) | marine metagenome | biome: Polar Biome; feature: [MES] marine water layer (ENVO:01000295) within the mesopelagic zone...; material: water (ENVO:00002006), including particulate matter (ENVO:01000060) such...
GGCGTTCAGGCCTAGTTACATTGTGCGAGCGCAAGATTCGCCCGGACTTCATCTTCATTGCCGGCCAGGGCTGCGGCAGCCGTGAAATCGAGGCTCGCAGCGGCATGATCGCCGGCCAGCCATCGGGCCGCACCGCGATTATTGACCGCACGCCAGGCGTCCGGCGCAAGCTCCACGGCCGCATTGCAGGCCTCGGCGGCCTCGGCCAGATCGCCATTGGCCGCATAGGCATAGCAGAGATTGCTCAGAGCGGCGCCGCGATGACGCGGTGAACCGCGGGACTCCGCCAGGTCATTGCCGAAATGGATCGCCTCACGCCAGTCGCTGCGGCTGAGGGCATTATACTGGGCCCGCACGGAACCATTCGCAGTTCTGTGGGCCGCGAATTGTGGCTCGGCATCGCAGGCCTGGGCCTGGGCACCAGCCGTTACGCCGGCGAGCATCACGGTCGCGAGAAGGATTGAACGAAACATTGGAAACTCCATTTATGAACACTGTTCAGTTTGCAAACTAAGTTCTTCGAATGGAATTGACGAATTCAGGATCATCGATATACGTATTTGAATGGAAGATTGGTCCGACTATCTCGTCTGCCTCGCGATTTCCGAAGCAGGCAGCCTCACCGCCGCGGCGCAGCAGCTCGGCGTCAGCCAGCCAACCGTGACCCGGCGCCTGCAGGCGCTGGAACAACGGCTTGGCGAACCGGTGTTTGAACGCGAGAACGGGCAATCGCGATTGACGCCCCTTGGGCAGAAAATCATCGCCCATGCAGCGCGCATGCGCGAAGAGGCCTCGGCCATTGAGCGCGCCGTCATCGCCCAGGACCAGAGCCTGTCGGGGCTGGTCATCATTTCTGCCTCTGAAGGCATTGGTGCCGACTGGTTGCCGCGCGCCCTCGCCAGCTTTCACCACAAGAACCCCGGGATCGGTATCGAGATATCGATCAAGAATCACCCGGCCAATCTCGCGGACCGCGAGGCCGATATTGCGCTGCGCTGGAATGGACCGGGCAGCCAGCAGAGCCTGGTCGGCCGCCGCGGCGCGACAGTCGGTGCCGGTCTCTATGCCTCAAAGGCCTATCTGGAACGGAAAGGCTGCCCGACCCGTGTCGAGGACCTCGCCGACCACACGTGTGTTGGCTGGTCGATGGGCGATTATTTCGGTTGGCCGACCACCGATGAGGGCGCACCGGTCGTGCCCAATCATGTTGCCTTTCGCGCCGGCAGTCCGGCCACCCATGTCCGCGGCATTGAGGCCGGGTTCGGGATCGGCGTGACCTCGCACCGGCTGGCGCGTCAGCATCGCGGGGTTGAGCGCGTCCTGCCGGATTTCAACTCATCGCTCGATCTCTGGGTGGTGGCGCATGAAACCGTGCGCAAGAGCGCGCGGATCCGCGCCGCCTTTGATCACATCATCGAACAGATGACCGCCGACAATGCCTATTTCAGCCGCGGCGCGGCTTCGGTGCTGTGACGGCGGCGGGTCCTATTCCTCATCGCCATAAATTGCCACCAGCGCGTCGCCGCCAGCGCTCAGGCGCGCGCGGTACATGCCCGGCGTATTGAAGCTCCAGGCAATCTCGCCGCCCGGTGTCAGGGCCACGATCCCGCCATCGCCGCCCATCGCGGTCAGCTCGTCCTGGATTACCTGATCGGCGGCCGCCTGCAGGGCCATTCCCTCGAATTCCACCAGGGCGCAGATCCGGCTGGCCACGGTCAGACGGATGAAATACTCGCCTGTTCCGGTCGCCGAAACACCGCAGGATTGATCATTGGCATAGGTGCCGGCACCGAGGATCGGACTATCGCCAACCCGGCCCCAACGCTTGGCGGTTGTACCCCCGGTCGAGGTTCCGGCCGCGATATGACCATCGGAATCAAGCGCGACGACGCCGACCGTTCCAAAGCGGTGCTCACGGCCATCGCGCAGCAAGGCGCCTTCGTCGACCGGCTCCGGGGCCGGTGCCCCCTCGGGACGCGCCGGGATGGGCAGTCCAAGCCGCCCCAATTCCCGCTCCAGCGAAGCCCAGCGCCGCTCGGTAAAGAAATGGGCCGGGGCAACAAGCTCCAGCCCCTGCTCGCCGGCAAAGGTCTCCGCGCCCTCCCCCTGCAACATCACGTGCGGCGAATGCTCCATCACGGCGCGCGCCAGCGAGATCGGGTGACGCACCGAGGTCACGCCGGCGACCGCGCCGGCATTGAGGTCACGGCCATCCATGATCGAGGAATCCAGCTCATTGCGGCCTGCCGCGGTAAAAACCGCTCCGCGTCCGGCATTGAACATCGCATCGTCCTCGAATTCGCGGATGATCGCCTCCACAGCATCGATCGCCGTACCGCCGGCCTCGAGCACGCCCTGCCCGGTGGCCAGCGCCCGCGCCATCGCCGCGCGATAGGCGGCATCGGTTTGCGGTGTCATTGCACCGCGCTCGATCACGCCAGCGCCGCCATGCACGACCAGCGCCCAGCGCGGCGCTTCGAGGGCCAGCGCGGCGGGTGCCGCGAGGGCAGCGGCCAGGGCCGCAATCAGGAAATGACGCATGTTATTAAACTCCCCATATCACCGTCAGCTTTGCCTCAATCGAGCCGGCATGCAAGCGGCCGCCGGTGATCAGAGGGCGGCGCGCGCGGTGCACAGGGGCCGCAATCCCTGCAGGCTCGGTTGTGGCCGCAGCCAGCTGGCACCGCCGAAGTATAATTGCACGCCCTGCACCACCCAATCGCCCTGGCACCAGACCTGCTGAAAGCGGCCCGTGCAACGCCCCGCCTGTGCTGTCACTTCCTCGCCGGCGCGGGTGTAGAAGCGCACCGCCATGATCCGGCGATCACCTGATACACACGCGCCCACCCCTTGCACCGCCTCGCCGACGCCCAGCACGGCGACGCCCGATCGCGCAACCTGGCGGCCGGTAACCCGCCCCGAGCAAAAACGCGCCGTACGCGGTGGTGCGCCGCGGAAGAAGGCGCGCACCTGGCACAGACGATTGTCCCGGGTCGTCAATTGCAGGGCGTACAGGCCCTCGGCATCTTCGCTGAGCAGCGTCTTGCTCTGGCGCGTCTCCAGTCCGAGCAGCATGGACGGGGCAGCGGGATCGACCGCGCCGCCACTGAAGCTGGCGAGAAACAGGAGGCTGGCAATCAGCAAGAGACAACTCCACGGCAGATATCCGGTCACCCAAGCATAGGCGCATGATCACGCCACGTCGCCCGTCTCGCGATCACAAGCGCGTGCGCGCATCCGGCGGGCCGCGTCAGCTATCCATCCGGATGCGCACCCGCGCCCGTGAACGCCGGCCCTCATGATCAACCACTTCGACCAGGTAAAAGCCCGGCCCGTCAGGATACCAGACCGCATCGCCGAGTGCATTGCGCCCGACCGGTTCTCCATCGGCATACCAGCTCACCGCGCTCTGGCCTTGTGCCGCCAGCACGAAGCCGCGCCCGCGGCGTTCGGCCCAGACCTCGGAACCGTCCGGCGGAAACAGGATTTGCGGCGCCGGATCGAGCTGAAAATGCGCCAGGGTGAGCGGCGCCGGCGGTAGTTCGCTTTCATCGCGGCCGGGCTGTGCCGGAGCGGGCTCCAGGCTCTCAATCAGGTCGAAGACCCGAAAGAGAAGCGGCAATGCGCCCTCGCGCCCCGTCACCCCCTCACGCGGGACGCCATCGGCCCGCCCGGTCCACACCACCACCGTATAACGACCTGAAACACCCGCCGACCAGGCATCGCGAAAACCGTAGGATGTTCCAGTCTTGAAGGCGATTTCCGGAGCCTCCATCGTCAGGCTCGCCGGCATGCGGCCGCCCGGATGCGGTGCCCGGCGCAGTATGGTCAGGATTTCGTGCGCGGACTCCGGGCTGACCAGGGCAAAGCCGCTCCCGTCTTCTGCCGCGTCTTCGGTTTCCAGCCAGCGCAGCGGCCGGGCATGGCCGCCATCGCCGAGCGCCGCGTAGAGCACAGCCAATTGGCGAACACTCAGCCCGGCACCGCCCAGCGCCACGGCCAACCCGTCATCGCGATCCGCGCCGTGCGGGCGCTCCGGCCGCGCTCCTGCAAAACCCAGCGCAGCGGAGAACCGCCGCGCGCCGACATCATCGAGCGTTGTGACGGCCGGGATGTTGAGTGAGTGCTGCAAGGCTTCGGCAATGGTGACATCACCGCGGAAGCGGCGGTCGAAATTGTCGGGCTGATAACCGGCGAAGCGCCGCGGCAAGTCAGCGATACGGGTATCCGGCGCGGCCAGGCCATCATCGAAAGCCATGGCGTAGATGAAGGGTTTGAGGGTCGAGCCGGGCGAGCGCGGCCGCGTCGTCAGATCGATCCAGCCGCCGGGCCGCTCGCGCCCGGCCGAACCGACGGCAGCTCGCACGGCGCGGCTTTGAGTTTCCACAACCATCACCGCGATCTGGGCCGAATTATCGCCCATCGGGAGATTGTCGCGCACTTGCTGTTCGAGCGCCCGCTGCAAACCGGCATCGAGAGTCGACACCATATCGGTGCGATCGCGATATTGCCGCGCCAGTGTCTCGGCAACCTGCCAGGCATCGCCGGGGAAAGCGCGGCGCTGCGGTGCAGGATCCTGGGCCGCATCGGCCTGCGCCGTCGACCGGGCCAGCCCCACCCCGGCAAGCCGGTCGAGCACGCGTCCCCGGGCCGCGACGGCCGCTTCGGGATGACGGTCGGGACGGCGCGCCTCGGGCGATTGCGGCAGGGCGATCAGGAGCGCGATCTGCTCAATGGTCAGCGCATCGGGTTCGCGGCCGAAATAGGCCCAGGACGCCGCCCTGATCCCTTCCAAATTCCCGCCATAGGGTGCGAGCGTCAAATAGAGTTCGAGGATTTCACGCTTGGTCAGGCGCAATTCCAGCTGTACGGCGCGCGTCATTTGCAGGAATTTGGCAGTGAAGGTGCGCGGACGCGGCTCCAGCAGACGGGCGACCTGCATGCTCAGCGTCGAGGCGCCCGACACGATCCGCCCGGCCCGCACGCCCTCCCAGGCCGCCCGCACCACAGCTGCGGGATCAACCCCGGGATGATGGTAGAAACCGGCATCCTCATAAGCCAGCAAGGCGGTGATGAAATCCGGATCTATGCCATCGAGATCGGCCGCCAGCCGCCAGCGTCCATCGACGACGGGAAAGGCGCGCAACAACTCGCCATCCCGGTCACGCACCAGCTGCGAGCGCCCCTCGGCTCGCTCCAGCGGCGGCGGAAACGCCTCATCGAGCGCCAGGAGCAGGACAAGTCCGGCCAGAAGGCCGGCGACCATCCAATATGTCCGCCCCAGTCCCAGCATGAATTAATCACGCGGCCGGATGATCATCTGTCCGGTTTCGCTGCGGGCGAACACGTCTGGCCGGTACATGTCTTCCACCACGGCACCGGGCATTGTGTATTGCCCCGGTGTCACGGCCCGGACGATATAGGCCAGATGCGAGGGCCGACCGGTGCGCAGATCGATGGCGGCGACAAAACGGTCATCGCGCGCCTCGGCGATCCGCGGATCATCAATTGCCCCGAGCCAGGGATAAATGCCGTTCGGACCGGCATCTTCAGGCCGGATGATGGCTTCGATCTCCAGCCCTGCCGGCAGGAGGTCGACCAGGATGGCCGGCACGGTGCGCTGTTCACTCGGACTGAGCATGACATCGATGATCAGACGGTCGCCCTGGACCAGCTTGGTGAGATCGACTGATGTCCCGTCCATGGCCCGGACCTGTTTGGCAATCGCAATCTGCTCCGCCACCGCGGCCGGCGCTTCAAGCGTTTCACCATGCGCGATCTGGGTCACCCAGACCGGATTGGCGCCGCGATTGGCAAAACCGACCGTGCCGGTCAGCTCACCCGGGGTGAGAAGGAATTCCCGCTGACCCGGCGTGCCCTGGCTGGTGCCGCTTTCAATTTCCAGGGCCTGCGTGCCCGCCGACAAGGCCTGGGCCGCCAGCAGAAGGAAGGCCTTCTCCTGGGTTGTCAGGCGTCCCGGCTCCGGCAGTTCGAGCGCGACACGCTCGGCCAGCCGGCCCACCACTTCACTTTCACCGGCCTCGGCGGCCAGCGCGAGCACGCCGGCCAGATCGCGCCGGGAGGTCTGATACCAGTCACCGGGATTGGAATAACCCAGCGCCGCTTCCGCGTGCAGGAAAGCATTATGCGAACGCGACCGGTCACCGATCAGGAAAAGCGCCGCGCCTATCTGGGCGCGGGCCAGCGGGCTGGTAATCGCATCCAGCCGCTCGTCATGCATATACCGCAGACGCGAGCGATCGACCCGGCCCGCTCGGGCCAGAACATAGAGCGCGTAGGCAGCACTGCGATCAGACAGGCGTTGCGCCGTATCGGTCTGACCGACCCAGCGATAGACCGTCGATTGATAGCCCGGGGCCCGCCACAATTCCTGCGAGGCGACATGTTCGAGCGCGCCATAGGCCCGCTCCAACGCCGCATCGGGAACCGTGTAACCGGCCGTTTTGGCGCGTGAGAGAAAGTCGACCACATAGGCACCCAGCCAGGGGGTCGCGCCGCGATCACCAACCCGCCACAGACCGATGCTTCCATCTGCCGCCTCACGGCTCAGCAAGGTCGAGATCGCGTCCTGGATCTGAAGGCGGGACTGGTCGAACCCGTCCGTGCCGGACAGGGCGGCCAGGTCCTGGGCGTAGAGCAGTGGCAGGGCCCGGCTGGTGATCTGTTCGGTGCAGCCATAGGGATAGCGGCTCAGCGAGCGCAGCAGGGCGTGTTCGTCGAGCGGCGTCGCCGAGAAACTGACCGATACCTCGCTCGAACCGGGCAGGAAAGCCGCCAGGGTTGAACTGTCGAGCGACCAGCTGGCGCCGGGCTCGACACGGCCCCGCATCACGTCAGAGGACGGCAACCAGGCCGAGCGCACTTCGATCGGGTAGCTTCGCGAAACAGCAAAACCGGCCGGGCCGTCGACGCTCAATCCGACATCGCCAATACCCGCATCGGCTCCATTGACCGGATAGCGGCGGTCAATGCGGGCACCAACAGCCAGTTGGATCTGGTCGTCGCTCGACGCGGTGACGGCGCCGGACGCGTTGATCGCGGCGGCATAGACGCCGGCTGTGCCTTCGACATTGTCTATGGTCAGCGTTGTCATACTGGAATCGCCAGGTGCCAGGAAGCGCGGCAGGATCAGTTCAGCGGGCACTTCATCGCGCACGGTCAGCGGCTGTGAAGCCTGGCCCAGTCCGGTGCCCGACCAGGCGACGGCCATCAGGCGCAGTTCGCCATTGAAGTCGGGTATGTCCAGCGTCACCGTCGCATTACCGGCGCGATCAAAGGCGATCGGGCCGGAGAACAGGGCCACGGTGCGGGTCGGCACAACAGTCAGGCCGGCACCGCCAATCTGGTCACCGCCGGTGCGCACAGGCGCGGCAGCCCCCTGATTGGGATCAAGCAGACGGCCATAATCATCGAGCAGATCGACCGCCAGGGATGAGCGGCCGAAATACCAGCCGACCGGATCGGGTGAGGCAAAACGGGTCAGGGCAAGAATGCCCTCATCGACCGCCGCCACGGTCACCCAGGCACCGGCACGAACCGGGCCCGTCGCGGTAACCGCGATGTCGAGCGGCTGGCGCGGACGCGCCACCTCCGGCGCATCAAGGCTGAGGACGAGCTCGCGATCGCCGGTATCGACGGCGAGATAAGTCACGCCGACTGCGCGGCGCGGCCGTGGCTGGGCCACGGGATCACGCGGGGTGAAGACGGAGACCATGGCATAGGCGCCCGCCCCCCATTCCTCGGTCACGGCGAAGCTGACTTCAGCGCCCTGCTCGGGCACGGAGATGGATTGCGTGGCCAGGACGCGATCGCTGGCAATCACGATTTCGGCTTCACCCGCATAGGGCGGCAAAATGCTGATCGTCGCCATCTCGCCGGCGGCGACGGTCTGGTCGGGTCCGGCGAGGCGGACACGGTCAGGCGCATCATCGCCGGTCGAGGACGTCCGCCCCCAGCCAACCCAGAAATGGGTACTGGACGAAATTCCGGATTCAATGTCGGTCACGACAAGCTGGTAATCGCCCCAGGACAGGGCGGCGGTAATGATTTGCGAGACTGCATCGGCCGACAGCGCGGCGACACCGTCTTCGACGACGACGGCGTTCTGGGTCCGGCGCCAGCGCCAGCTGCCACCCTCTGTGCGGTACCAGTCATAATTCCAGTCGGTGCGAATGACCTGCCACTCGACCCGGGCGGCGCGCATCTCACCCAGCGCATCGAGGCCAACCAGATCGAAGGTCGCCGCGCGGTCATTGCCGAGGCGGCCATCGAACTGGGCATCAAGCCCGAGATAGAGGTCGCGCGGACGATAGGGAATGCGCACATCATCGGCCACCGGGCGGCCGCCCGGCTCGATTGCGGAAATCACCGTGCGAATTCGCAGCGGCGCACTACTGCCCTCACCCTCGCCCTCAGGGTCGATGCGCAACACGGCATGGCCCGCCCCGTCAGCAATCGTGTCCTGCAAGTCATGGCTGGTCTCGCGGAAGCTCTCATCATAGCGGCCGAAGGAGAAGCGGGCATGATCCGGGAAGGGATTGGGGTCTAGCTCGATGCGGATCGTGCCCTCGACCGGCAGACCGGCGCCTGGCGCGCCATAGAGGAAGCGGACATCGGCCTCGACATCGCGCACTTCACCGGCTCGCATCGGCATGGCGGTATCGGCGCTCAGGTCCAGGGCGATGCGCTGCGGCACGAAATCCTCAACCGAGAAGCGCGTCTGGGCGATCAGGCCATAACCGTCGAGCATGGCATCAAGGCGCCATTCGCCGCGCGCGGATTCGCGCGCCAGGTCATAATCCCAGAACACGGTGCCGCCGATCGGCGCACCTTCAAAACGCTGACGCGCGGCCTCGATGCCATTGGGGCCGTACAGTACCAGATCGCCGGAACGATTGGAGATCGACACGGCCTGGGCATCGCGCAACATGGCGGCGATATGGACCGGCTCACCGGGCCGGTAAATGCCGCGATCAAGATAGAAATAGCCGTCCGCGCCTTCGCTGCGATCACGGCCGGCAATGTCCTGCCCGCTCAGATCAACCGGATTGCGTTGCAGGTCGAGCACGGCAAAATCATTATTCGCACCATAGGCCATCAGCAGGCGGGGCGTATTGCCATCCTCACCACGCATCAAGGGGCCGGCGAAACGGGCGCGCCCGGCCGCATCGGTCGTCGCGGTGCCGAGAATTTCATTGCTGCGCGCCACCAGTTCGACGCGCACGCCGGGCACGGGCCGGGCCGTCTGCAGGGAGCGCACGACATAATCAATACCGTCGCGTCCGCGATAGGCGGTCAGGGCCAGATCGGTGATGACGAGCCAGCGGCTCGAGCGCGCCGGAACGTGAAAATCATCCTCGGCCTCGGCAGCATCACTGACCTGGATGTAATAGGCCCCGGGACGCAGGCGACCAATGGCTTCGGCGAGCGGGAAGACGGTCGTGACGGGCGCGTTCAGCGCACCAGCCGTGTCCATCTCGCCCTGCCACAGACGTTCGGCAACCGGAAATGGGCTCTCATCGCTGTCCTGCCAGTCATACTCGTCAAAGCCAGCGGTGAAGCCCGATGTGATCGAGCGGAAGGCCAGCGCCCGGTCGGTAACACGCCAGAGCGCCACCGCGACCGTGTCGACATTGACCGTCTCTATCGCCAGGCCATCGGCTTCCAGTCGCGGCAGGATGACACCGTCGCCGGCAATCCCGACATAGGCGGGGCGATCCCCGAAATCGACCTCGATCTGTTCGTCGGCACGTAGCGCCTGGCCATCAGCACCGGGCAGTCCCGAGCGCAGCGTGACCGTCTGCCCCTCACCGAAGGCCAGACCGCCCAGGCACAAGGACTGCCCGCTGACCGCGATCGCGACCGGACGCTCGGGCTCGAGGGCGACATAGGGCTCGTAATCGGCCTGGGGATCGAGCGGAAGGGTGAAGCCGAGGCAGAGGCGCGGCGCATCGCCGCTGACATCAACCTGGTAACGCAAAAAGGCGAAATCGGTGGCTGTCCCATCGCCGGCGGCGCGTGCCGCATCGGCGGACCGGCTGTCGAGCGGCGGCCCCTGGACGCTCGTGTCTTGTCCGGAACACCCGATCAGACCTGCAGCCAGAACCAGGGCCGCAGCCCCCATACGCCAGTTCAACATACCGATAACTCCCCATCCCCGAAGCGTTCAATTATAGGACCAAACGGCAAACTTCGCACCCCATATTCCGGATTCTCAAGGAAATATTTGCCAAACCTGCCAGTAAGCTAGCCCAGTTCGATGCCGCAGAATGCGGCCAGGGCGCGCCAGGGAATGGCCGCCGAGGCGACGCCCAGTGCCACAAGCACCAAACCGACGCCGCGGCGCAGCCCCGGCCGCTGCGACAGGCGCATCAGCGCCTGGGCGCCAAAGGCCGCCCCCACCACCGCCGGCACAGTGCCGAGTCCGAAACCGGCCATGATCGCCGCGCCGCCGCCGGCCGAACCGGACAGCATGGCGTAGAATAGCGCCGCATAGACCATGCCGCAGGGCAAAAGCCCCCAGAGGAAGCCTGCCAGTACCGGACTTGCCGCCGAAAATGCGCGCCCCAGGGGCGCACTCAGGATCGAGACAACACGTGTGCCGATCCGGTCCATCCCGGCCAGGCTCGGCGCCCATCCGGCGACCGACAGGCCGATATAGACCAGCGTCACTGCCCCGGCCCAGCGCAGGAGGAGATGCGCCTCGGCGCGGTCGAAAGAGAAATACACGCTGGACCCGACCAGGCCGATAATCGCGCCGGCCAGCACATAGGCACTCACCCGCCCGAGCTGGGCCAGCAATATGGTGCGGGCTCGCGTCGAGGTCTCGCCATCCGGCGACAGGCTCAGCATCAGCCCGGAAGCGATGCCGCCGCACATGCCGGCGCAATGCAGGCTGGAGGCAAAGCCGGCCAGAAGTCCACCGGCGAGACTCAACTGGGTGAGCGGGTCCATGACGGCGTCCTGACGCGGCTGATGGGCAAAGCTGTGGTCAATCCGACAATAGGCCCAATAAAAGTGTGGCATAAAAAGGCGAACCGGGAAAACATGGCAGCACGCATTCGGGAGGGCATGAAATCATGGTCACATTGCAGAAAGTCCGGCGCGACGCGCCATGGAACTGGCTTAAGGCCGGCTGGGCCGACATGATGCGGGCACCCCGCGTCAGCCTCAGTTATGGCCTGATTTTCGTCGCCATTGGCGCGCTGATTACCGGCGGCCTCTGGGTTCTCAATCTGGGTGCTGTCGCCCCCGTGGCCCTGAGCGGCTTTGCGCTGATCGCCCCGGCGCTGGCCATCGGCATCTACCAGGTCAGTCGCGCGCTTGATCGCGGTGAGGTTCCGCGCTTTCGCGTCATCATATCGCGCTTTCCCGACCGCATCACCCAGATCGCCTTTCTCTCCCTTCTCCTGCTCCTGCTGTTGATGGTCTGGCTCGAGATCGCGCAATTCATGTTCGTCATCATCGCGCCGGGCACGCCGCTTTCGCCCGGACCCTTCCTGGAATTCTCCCTGTCCGAACCGGCCGGCATGACCTTGCTCGTGCTCGGCACCATTATCGGCTCGCTTCTGGCCGGCATCGCTTTCGCCATTTCGGCAATCGCCTTTCCCATGCTGGTCGACCAGGATGTCGATGCCGTGACCGCGCTGGTCGCGAGTGTCACCGCTGTGCGCCGCCAGCCCTTCGTCATGTTCACCTGGGCCTGGCTGATCGGTTTCATGACCGTGGCCGGCACCGCTTTCTTCCTGATCGGGCTGGCACTGGTCTTCCCGTGGCTGGCCCATGCCAGCTGGCATGCCTACAAGGATTTCGCGCCCTTGCCATCGACCTCGTCCTCAGCGTCAGTCGGCTGAGGCCGCGGCTGCAGCGGCTTGTCATCATCGATCAGGATGCGCTCTCCGGCACCATCGAGATCCTCGAACTGGCCCGATTTCAGGCTCCACAGAAAGCCGACCAGTCCGAGAAATCCCAGACCGAGCGCAATGGGAATCAACCAGATCAGTGCGTTCATCGGCGTGCGAGCCTCAAGGCGTTGAGCGTGACCAGGATTGACGAACCTGACATCGCTATCGCGGCAATCAGTGGCGTGACCATTCCCATCACAGCCAGCGGCACGGCGATCATATTATAGCCCGCCGCCAGGGAGAAATTCTCCAGCACACGGCGCCGGGCCGAGCGCGAGATATCGAGCGCTGCGAGGCAGCCGGTCAACTTGTTTCCCTGCAGCACAAAATCTGCCGCGGCCTGGGAAATCTCCGCCGCCGCCGCCAAGGAGACCGAGGCATCGGCAGCTGCCAGGGCGGGCGCGTCATTGATGCCGTCGCCGATCATCAGCACGCAGCCACCTTGGGCCTTGAGTGCTTCGATGCGGGCGATCTTGTCCTGCGGTTTCAGCTCGGCGGTCCAGTCCTCAATTCCCAGCTCGCCCGCGATTGCAGCGACCGGACCGCTTCGGTCGCCGGAAAGCAGTTCAATCCGGCAGCCACGCCGGCGCAAACCGTCAATCGTCTCGCGGGCATCGCCGCGCAACCGGTCCTGGAAACGGAAACGGACCGGCTCCCCCTCATCGACGACCAGCCAGGCTTCCGAGTGCGGATCGCTCGCCGCCTCAATCCCCAGCCAGCGAGCCGAGCCGAAGCGCAAGCGCTGCCCGTCCTCGATGCAATCCAGGCCGCCGCCGGCAATCTCGCGCACATTCCGTGCTGCCGGGCCCATGCCGGCGGCATCGGCGACGGCGCGCGACAAGGGATGATGGCTGTTCCGCGCCAGACGTGCGGCGAGCTCCAGCATACCGGCCGGCAAAGCCTCCGGCTCGACCAGGCGTGGACGGCCCTCGGTCATTGTGCCGGTCTTGTCGACCACGACCGTGTCGATTCGCGCCATCCGCTCCAGTGCATCACCGGACTTGACCAGCACGCCGGCCTTGAACAGGCGTCCGGACGCGACGACATGGACGGCCGGCACGGCCAGTCCCAGAGCGCACGGGCAGGTAATGATCAAGACTGCGATGGCGTTAATAATGCCGACCCGCAAATCACCGCCCAGCACCGCCCAGCCAATCACCGTCGCCAGCGCCAGCGAATGCACCAATGGCACATAGAGTCGCGCCGCTTGGTCAGCCAGGCGAACGAAATGTGAGCGGCTTTGTTCGCCGGCCTCGACCATCCGGGTAATCTCGGCAAGCAGGGAATTATCGCGGTCGGCGCTGGCGCGCATCACCAGCTTGCCGTCCAGGTTGAGCATGCCGGAAAAGACCTGCACGCCGGGCCGCGCCTCGACCGGCGCGGTTTCGCCGCTGACCAGGGAGCCGTCCAGCGCGCCCTCGCCCTCGATAATCACCGCATCAACCGGGACCCGGTCGCCGGCAGCGAGGATCAGATGGTCGCCGGCACGCACATCGCGCGCCGGAATGGCTTCCATCGCTCCATCACTGCGCAGACGATTGGCGGTCGCAGCCTGCATCGCCGCCAGCCCGCGCGCGGCCTGGCTGGCCTTGGCGCGCAGCCGCATGTCGAGAAAGCGCCCGATCAGCAGGAAGAAGAGCAACATGGCCGCGGCGTCGTAATAGGTCTCGCCATGGCCGATGAAGGTCTCATAGACCGAGAGCCCGCAGGCCAGCAGCACGGCGAGCGAGATCGGCACATCCATATTGACGTGGCCATGCTTAAGCACGGACCAGGCCGAGCGGAAAAACGGTTGACCGGAATAGGCGACCGTGGGCAGCACGATCAGGGCCGAGATGCGGTGCATCAGGGACTGCATCGCCTCGCTCATTTCCAGCCCGCCGGACCAGACCGAGATCGAGAGAAGCATGACATTCGCCATCGCAAAGCCGGCAACCGCCAGCGCGCGCAGCAGACGCCGCTCATCCTCCTTCTGGGGATCGCTGTCGGCTTCCGGCTCATAGGGCGTAGCCGGATAGCCAATCTCGCCCAGCTTGGTAATGAAACCGCGCGCCGCCGACGCCTCACCGCGCCAGACCAGGGCCAGGCGGCCGGTGGACAGGTTCAGCCGCGCCTGCTCGACCCGCCCATCGGCGAGCAGGCCCGCCTCGATACGGGCGATACAGCCGGCGCAGGTGGCCCCACGCACCAGAAGATCAAGATGCGAACGGCCATCGACCCGGCGCACGAAGGCCTGGGGATCGGCCTGGCCCGCAGCGGGGCCGGGCATAGCAGCGGTCAGGGCAGCCACAACTCGTATTCCACCTCGAACGGCGCATCGCCGCTATTATTCACCCGCACCCGCCAGCGGCCGGCCGTCTCGCATTCCAGCTGTGCCCGGTACAGGCCATCCTGCCCTTCGGCAAAGACCAGCGGGCAGGCAGTAGTGGTGTCCGGGTGAACCATTTCGCCGCTCAGCGACAATCCGGGAACCGGGCGATCCTCCGCGTCGGCCACCGCCAGAACCAGTCGGCCGTCCACGGCATTGAAGCTCGCCGTCCAGCCCAGTTCGACCTGGCGGCGGCGCGCTTCGAGCGTATCATTGTAATTGATGCCCTGCACGTAGGAGCGTGGCACATCCTCGCCGGGGAAAGTCTGCAGGGCGAGCGTGATGAAAGTCGCATTGACGCCGATCGTGACCCCGAAAAACACCAGGATCATCACCAGCACGTGCCAGCCGCGCAGCGGGTTGAGGAAGGATTTCATTCCGCCAGCCCCGTTACAAGAACCGAACGGGTCTGTGCGCTTTCGCCGGTCGCCGGGTCCAGCACGCGGAACATGATATCCTCGCGCGGCACATCCACCGCGCCCGGCGGCAAGGTCAGATAAATCACGAAGTCACGCGTCCGGTCGGCCTCGATATTCAAATGCATCGGGTGCTCGTCCGATGCACCCAATACCCGCACGATCAGCTCCGGGTCGCCCTCGACCACCAGCTCCAGCACACGCGGCGCATTGGCTTTGTTGACCACTTTGATGGTGTAGCCATTGCGAATCGCGCCATCGGACAGACGGACATAATTGGGATTGCGGTCGCGCGCGGCATTGAGTTCCAGCTCGCTGCGATTGAGCAGGCCCGCCAGCATCACCGCCGCCACCGCGGCCAGCGCCACGGCATAGACCAGGGTGCGGATGCGCACGAAGCGATAGCGTGGTTTCTCGCCGGCCTGGAAGCGGTCGATATTGTCGTCGGTCTCATAGGCAATCAGCCCGGTGGGGCGATCGACCTTGAGCATGACATCATCGCAGGCATCAATGCACAGGGCGCACTGGATACATTCCAGCTGGGCGCCGTCGCGGATATCGATGCCCATCGGGCAGACGGCGACGCATTGCATGCAGTCGATGCAATCGCCGCGATCATCCCAGGGGTCGTTTTTCTTGTGCGCGCCGCGCGGCTCGCCGCGATCAATGCGATAGGTGACGTTGAGCGCTTCGCGATCCGTCATCGCTGCCTGGATGCGCGGCCAGGGGCACATATAGGTGCAGACCTGCTCGCGCATCGTGCCGGCAAGGATATAGGTGGTGAAGGTCAGGCCGGCGAAGAAGAGATAGGCCGACATCTCGGCCTGGCCGGTGAAGAAATTCGCCAGCGTGTCATAGGCATCATGGAAATACAGGATCCAGGCCCCGCCCGTGGCCGCCGCGATCACCAGCCAGACAGCGTGCTTTCCAGCCTTGCGCCAGACCTTGTTCAAGCTCCAGGGCGCCCGGTCGAGCTTGATGCGGGCATTGCGGTCGCCTTCGAAGGCGCGCTCGACCATGATGAAGAGATCGGTCCACACGGTCTGCGGACAGGCATAGCCACACCAGACGCGGCCAAACAGCGCCGTCACCAGGAAGAGCGCCAGCGCCGCCAGGATCAGCAGTCCGGTGATGTAATAGACTTCCTGCGGCCAGATCTCGATGAAGAAGAAATAGAAACGCCGGCCGGCGAAATCGATCAGGACGGCCTGGTCAGGCGCATCGCCGCCGCGATCCCAGCGCAGGAAGGGCACGAGATAATACACCGCCAGCGTAACGGCCATCACCACCCATTTGACGAAGCGGAACTTGCCGTGCGCCAGCTTGGGATAGATCGGCTCGCGCTTCTTGTAGAGCTCGCGTTCGTCGGCGGCGTTGACCGCCTTGGCTTTCGATCGGGTGATCCCGGGCGCCGCCATGCTCCGTTTTTGGGTATCAGACATGGCGGCGTTAGATCCGGTTGGTGGGGTTTAGGCGATGCGACTTACTGACCCGTGGGACTGCTTGCCGCAGCCTCGCCGCCGCCCAGCAGGTAGACATAGGCTGCCAGCGCATCGATCGTGGTGTCATTGAGCCGGCCTTCCCAGGCTGGCATGACCCCATAGGGACCGCGATAGATCGTGGCGACGACCTGTTCGCGCGTGCCGCCATAGAGCCAGTCCCGGTCGATCAGATTGGGCGCGCCCTGGCTCCGGTCACCGGTGGCATCGGGCATGTGGCAGCTGACGCACTGGCTGGCATAGGTGGCGCTGCCCCGGGCGACCGCGTCAGCGGGACGGTCCTGCCCCGACAGGGAGAGGACGTAATCGGCGACATCGCCGATCTCCGAGCGGGTCAACAAGCCATCGCGGCCATAGGCCGGCATTTGCGAGAAATGCGTATCGGTGTGCTCACTGCGGACACCGAAGCGGATCGTGGTGCGGATTTCGTCATAGCTCCCGCCCCACAGCCAGACATCATCATTGAGATTGGGGTAGCCGACAAAACCCTGGGCGCCAGAGCCATGACAGGTCGAGCAATAATTGCCGAACGCGGCATCGCCAGCCGCACGGACAAAGCCGAGCAGATCAGGATCATCCTCGATCGCATCGATCGAGGTACCGCGCAGACGATCGAAACCCGATGCCCGCGACGCTTCCAGGTCAAGCATCGCGGCGGCGACATTGGCACGCTCGGAATTATTGCTGAGCCCGCGCGTATGGTCGCTGCCACTGCCCGACAGACCCGGCAAGGCGGGGATTGCCGGCAGGAAGACCATATAGACCACACCGATCACGATGCAGGCATAGAAGGTATACAGCCACCACCGGGGCAGCGGCGTGTCGAGTTCCTTGATCCCGTCCCATTCATGGCCGGTGGTTTCGGTTCCCGAATGCGCGTCGGTTTCGCGGTTTTCCTCGTGATCAGACATGGGCCTGGTCCTCGCTGGCACGTTCGATAATGGGTTCATCGCTGTCATCGAGCGGCAGGCGTGCCGCCTCGTCGAAGCGTTGCTGGTTTCTGGGCCACAGCGCATAGGTCAGAGCGCCGGTGAAGAGCGCGACGAACAGCAACATGCCCCAGGTCTGCGCGAAACTCGCGAGAAGAGAATACATCATGCGCCCCTATCTCAGATTTTCATCGGCTTCGGCCTCATAGGTGGAGAAGTCCACCATGGTGCCGAGCACCTGCAGATAGGCCACCATCGCATCGAGCTCGGTCACCCGGTCCGGATTGCCGTCGAAATCACGCAGCGTCGCACCGGGATATCGGGTCAGGAAGCCGTCATAATCCGATGCATAGGGATCGAGCTGGGTGGCGATATCGGCCACGGCGGTTTCGATCATCTCGTCGCTGTACGGCACGCCGACGGCGCGCAGGGCGCGCAGATTGGCGGCGACATTGTGATAGTCCAGCGTCGACTCCGCCAGGAAGGCATAGGCCGGCATGATCGATTCCGGCACCACCGAGCGTGGATCGCGCATATGATCGCGATGCCATTCATCGGAGTATTTGCCGCCGACACGGGCGAGGTCCGGTCCGGTCCGTTTCGAGCCCCACTGGAAGGGGTGGTCATACATGCTCTCGGCCGCCAGCGAGTAATGACCGTAACGTTCAACCTCATCGCGCAGCGGGCGGACCATCTGCGAATGGCAATTATAACAACCTTCACGGACATAGATGTCGCGTCCCAGCTGCTCCAGCGGCGTGTAGGGCCGCATGCCGTCGACTTCCTCGATCGTTGAGTCGAGATAGAAGAGCGGCGCAATCTCGACAATGCCGCCGATCGAGACCGTGACGAGAATACCGACGGTAAGGATGAGCGAGTTCTTCTCGAACAGCTTTTTGTGGAGTTCGCTCCACAGGCTTTTGCCCTTTGACATAGCGATCTCCCCCTAGGCCGGAATCTGCGCGGGTTGAGGCGATACCGACTCATCCGCTTCGGTCACATCGCTGCGTATGGTGCGATAGACATTGTAAATCATGATCAGCGCACCGGCGAGATAGAGCAGGCCACCAACCGCGCGGATGATGTAGGAAATATGCATCGCCTCGACGGTCTCCACGAAGGAGTATTCCAGGAAGCCGAGCGAGTTGTAGGCGCGCCACATCAGACCCTGCATGATGCCGGCAACCCACATCGAGGTGATGTAGAGGAGGATGCCGAAGGTCGCGATCCAGAAGTGCCAGTCGACCAGCGCCTTGGAATACATGCCGGCCTTCTTCCACAGCCACGGCACCAGGCAATACAGCGCGCCGAAGGAGACGAAACCGACCCAGCCGAGCGCACCGGAGTGCACGTGGCCGACGGTCCAGTCGGTATAGTGGGACAGCGCATTGACGGCGCGGATCGACATCACCGGACCTTCAAAGGTCGACATGCCGTAGAAGGCGACCGAGATCACGAGCATGCGCACGACCGGATCGGTGCGCAGCTTGTCCCAGGCGCCCGAGAGCGTCATCAGACCGTTGATCATCCCGCCCCAGGACGGCATCCACAGCATGATCGAGAAGGCCATGCCGAGCGTCTGCGCCCATTCCGGCAGCGCCGTATAGTGCAAATGGTGCGGGCCGGCCCAGATATAGATGAAGATCAGCGACCAGAAGTGGATGATCGACAGCCGGTAGGAATAGACCGGCCGGTTCACCCGTTTCGGGATGAAGTAATACATGATGCCGAGGAAACCGGCAGTGAGGAAGAAACCAACGGCATTATGGCCGTACCACCACTGGGTCAGCGCATCCTGGACACCGGAGAAAAGCGAATAGCTGTGCGAACCGAAGAAGCTGACCGGGACGGCCAGATTATTGATAATGTGCAGCATCGCGATGGTAACGATGAAGGCCAGGTAGAACCAGTTGGCGACATAGATGTGCGGTTCCTTGCGCTTCCACAGCGTGCCCAGGAAAACCAGCAGATAGGCAACCCAGACCAGGGTCAGCCAGATATCCGCATACCATTCCGGCTCGGCATATTCGCGCGACTGGGTGATGCCCACGAGATAGCCCGACGCGGCCATGACGATGAAGAATTGATACCCCCAGAACACGAACCAGGGCCAGATCCCGCCGGCGATGCGCGTGCGGCAAGTGCGTTGAACCACGTAGAATGAGGTCGCGATCAGGACATTGCCGCCGAAGGCGAAGATCACCGCAGAGGTGTGCAGCGGGCGCAGCCGGCCGAAGCTCGTAAATCCCCAATCCTCGATATTGAGGATCGGAAAGGCGAGCTGGAAGGCAATGATCACGCCGACCAGCAGGCCCGCTGCCGCCCAGAACAAGGAGGCGATCACCCCGGCCTTGACCAGATTCTCGTTGTATTCGCGCTCGTCGGTCTCAACCCCGCCGCTCGTCACACTGCCGACAAGCAGGAGGATGCCTGTCAGGAAGCCGCCCAGGATCAGCCAGGACTGCCCCTTCATGGCCGCATCCGGCGCAAACGCGGCCGCAAACAACGCCCATAGGGCCCCGAATACGGTGATCAAGAGAACGATGACGGTGCTGAAATCCAGCCCGCTGCGAGTAAGTGTCTGCGGCGATTGCATCAATGCCCCCGAAATTTGGTCAGCCCGTGGCCTGTTTATCGCGCGATTCCACAAAATCTGTATGGCAATTTGTCACGCCTCGACCTGAGCAGTGGAAAACACATGATTTCACACGCCGTCCAGAGCGTCGAGCAGGGCCGATAAATTATTCACCGGCAAGCGGTTACCGCCTCCGCGCGTCAGTAATCGGCGAATTCCACCTTGAAGCCATTCTGCCGCAGCGCCGCATGCACCCGGTCCATATGAGCCGCGTCCTGAGCCTCCAGTGAAATATCGATATAGGTCACCTTGGCCGGCAGGTCGGAGAAGGTCTTGTGATAGGCGACATCTGTGACATTGCCGCCGGCTTCCGAGATGATGTGCGAGACCGAGGAGAGCTGGCCGGGCACATCAATCAATTCGATCCGGAAGCGCGCCAGCCGCCGCGAACGTGCCAGATCACGCAGCAGCAGCGAGGATAGCAGCCGGGTATCGATATTGCCGCCGGTCAGAACCAGGCCGACTCGTTTGCCGTGAAAACGATCCGGATGTGCCAGCACCGCGGCCAGCCCCGCTGCGCCGGCCCCTTCGGGCAAGACCCGTAGCCGCGTCAGAAACAGATTGAGCGCCCGTTCGATCGCGCGCTCATCGACCAGCAGGACATCATCAAGCATGGCCGTCATCACCCGCCGTGTCAGCGCGCCAGGCTCGCGCACGGCGATACCTTCGGCCAGCGTCATTCCGCCCACGGGCCGCTCGCCGCCGTGAAACAGATTGTGGAAGGCTGGAAACAGATCCGCCTGCACGCCGATGATTTCAATCTCCGGCTTGATTCGCTTGGCGCTCAGCGCGACCCCCGAGGCCAGCCCGCCGCCGCCGATCGGTACAATGATCACGTCGAGATCGGGCTGGTCGGCGAGCATCTCCGTCGCCACCGTCCCCTGCCCTGCCATTACCAGCGCATCATCGAACGGATGCACCAGAACTGCACCCTCAGCCGCGCAATAATCCCGCGCCAGCTGGCTGGACGCATCGAAATCGGCCCCCGCCAACTGGACGGTGGCACCAAGGCTGCGCGTCGCATTGACCTTGATCGCCGGCGTGCCGACCGGCATGAAAATCATCGTTTCAATGCCGAGCAATCGGCCATGCCGGGCCACGCCCTGGGCATGATTGCCGGCCGACGCCGCCACCACACCGCGCGCCCGCTCGCCTGCGCCCAGACTCATCAGCTTGGCATAGGCGCCGCGTTCCTTGAAGGAACCCGTCGCCTGTAGATTCTCCAGCTTCACCCGGATTTCGCAGCCGGCCAGCTCGCTCAGGGCTTCGGCGCTCTGGCAGGGCGTATGCAATATCCCGCCCATGCCGCGGGCATGGCAATCGCCGACAAACTCGAATTCGGCAGAAAATTCATCGGTCATGGCGGGCTCACTTGGGGAGGGTCTGGAAGGGATACCGGGGCGAGGACACAAAAAAACCCGCCCGGTCGGAGCGAGGTTCGGTCTGCGGCGGCATCTCGGCGATGTCAGGCAGGGGCGAGCGGCGCTCCGGTCAGGCTATGGCCGATGATAATCAGAATCAGCGCGGCCAGGCCGAGCAGACGGATACGGATCCGGTTCCTGTCTGCGAGGGAAAGGGCGATAGCGCGTGTCATGATCGGTCTCGATGGCGTGATACCCGCACACTGGCCGCGATTGGATGAAATGTCCAGCAAATCGCGCGACAGAGCCTGCGCCTCAACTGAAATCAGCCGATAAGCGCCAAATTCGCAAAAATCGTGCGCCCGCGATGCCGGCTATTCCGCCGCTTCCAGCGCCGCAGCCTGTTGCGCCTTGTCGCCGGCCCGGCCAAACTTCATGGCCCCATCCTCCAGCTTGCCGAAGCGGATGGTCAGCATGTCCTGGACATAATTCTGATAGGTGCGCCAGGGCGATTTGACGCCCTGTTGCGGCAGATGCGCCATCGCCCGCTGGACATAGCTCGAGGAGAAGTCGAGCATCGGCACAGTCTCCAGATCCGCCGGCGGCGTCGGCACGCAGTATTCATAGCCCTTCGCCGACATGTGATTGAGCAGGCGGCAGACACGCTCGCACGTCAGGTCGATCTTCAGCGTCCAGGACGCATTGGTATAGCCAAAGGCGATCGCGAAATTGGGGACATCGCTAAGCATCATGCCGCGATAGGTGACCTTGTCAGCGGCGCGGACCATGGCGCCATCGACGCTGAGCGTCATGCCACCCAGCAATTGCATTTCCAGCCCGGTCGCCGGGATGATCAGATCGGCCTCGATCTCCTCACCGGATTCCAGCTTGATCCCCGTTTGGGTAAAACGCTCGATCCGGTCGGTGACGATCGAGGCGGAGCCATCGGCCAGCACGTCAAAGAAATCCCCGTCCGGTGCCAGGCAGAAGCGCTGATCCCAGGGATTATAGCTCGGCGAAAAATGCTTTTTGACGTCGAAATCACGGCCAAGACGGATGCGGATCGCCTTGAGGACCTCGCGCTTGACCAGGTCGGGATAGGATTGGGAGAATTGATAGATATAGATATTGAGCAGTACATTCTTCGCCCGCGTCACCGAATAGGCGATCTTCTCGGGCAGGATCTTGCGCATGAAATCGGCGAAACCGTCGCGCGAGGGCCGCGCCGCAATATAGGTCGGCGAGCGCTGCACCATGGTCACATGCGCCGCCGCCCGAGCCATCGCCGGCACCAGCGTCACGGCCGTCGCGCCGGAGCCGATGATCACGACCTTCTTGCCGGCATAATCGACATCCTCCGGCCAGAGCTGGGGATGGATAATCGCGCCGGAGAAATCCTCCATGCCGGCAAAATCCGGCATATAACCATGCTCATAGCGATAATAGCCCGAGCACATCATCAGGAAATTACAGGTAAAACTCGTTCGTTGCCCGTCTTCGCCGCGCTCCGTGCGCACCGTCCAGCGCGCCGTCTCGCTATCCCAGTTGGCATGTGCAACCCGGGTGCCGAAATGGATTTTCTCTTCAATGCCGTTGCGCTGCGCGGTGTCGGAGACATATTCGCGGATCGCCGGCCCATCGGCAAACACCTTGCCATCGGTCCAGGGCCGGAAGGCAAAACCGAACGTGTACATGTCGCTGTCGGAGCGAATGCCCGGATAGCGGAACAGATCCCAGGTCCCGCCGATCGCATCACGCGCCTCCAGGATCGCATAGCTTCGGTCAGGCGACCGGGTCTGGAGATGATAGGCCGCAGCAATGCCGGAAATCCCGGCCCCGACAATCAGGACATCATAGTGTTGGTCGGACATGAATGCGCTCCTGCGGCATTGACGGGCGGGCCAGACTGGAAGACCGAGGCAAAAGTGAACACTGTTCGCTCGATTGGCGCAAGCGCTGCTTTGTGTCGGCGGCAAGCGCGGCCTATCCTTGGGCATCCAGCGCCCGGAGCCACCATGCCCCTGCAGAACCGAGTCACGCCGTTCGGCGAAATCATCGCTCATCCGGCGCGCGGCGGCCTGATGGGCAATCGCGGCTGTCTGCACGATGCGCATCGCCAACTCGGCACCCGGCGCTGGGCCCACCAGGCCTGGGTCAGCTGCCGCCTTGACTTCAAGCACTGGCATCGCACCATCATGAAGCCGGGCGTCTATACCGAGCTCTTCTTCACCGATGAGGCCGTCGCCCTGGCCGCGGGTCACCGCCCCTGCGGCATGTGCCGCCATGATGATTACGTCGCTTTCCAGCAGGCCTTCGGCCGCGCCCGGCCCGAGCTGGGCGAGCGCCCATCGCCCGGCGCCATGAACCGTCTCCTGCATGCCGATCGCGTCCACTCGCGTAGCCGGAAGCAGATCACACATTCAGACGATTTCGAAGCCCTGCCAGACGCGGTCTTCTTCACCCTGCCCGGACAGAGCGAGGCGCTCGTCCGTCGCGACGGCCAGACCCTCGCCTGGAGCTTTGACGGTTACAGCCTGCGCGATATCCGCCCCACCGGCGCCGTCACCGTGCTGACGCCCCGCGTGACGGTGGATGTGATCCGGGCCGGCTATCGCGTCACCAGCGCATGACACGTCGCCCGGCCATTGCTGCGACGTCGTCAGGCGTGCGATAACGACGCCGCACCGCAAACGGAACCAGACCCCATGACAGACGCAGCACTCGCCGCACTCGGCTGGTCAGACTATTTCGCGACCCAGCTCGAGCCGGGCGAGATCGAGGCAACGCCGCCGGCGCGATTGTGCGACGTGCACCGCGACCGGGTCCAGGCGATGACGCCCGAAGGCGAGATCACCCTGACCCTGCCGGGCGATATGCAGGTCGGCGATCTGGCCGTCGGTGACTGGGTGTTGGTCGACCCGGACGAGAACCGCATCGTGCGGGCGCTGGAACCGCGCTCGGTGCTGCGCCGCCGCGCGGCCGGTACCGTGCTGATGCACCAGTTGATCGCCGCCAATGTCGACACGCTGATCATCGTCACCTCCTGCAATGCCGACTTCAGTCCGGCCCGGCTCGAGCGTTATCTCACCCTGGCAGCCAGCAGCGATACCGAGCCATTGATCGTTCTGACCAAGGGCGACCTGGTCGATAATGCCGATGATTATGTCCGCCAGGCCGAGGCCCTGTCGCCGCATGTCAGCGCCATCACGCTCGATGCCCGCGACCCGGCCGCCCTCGACCGTCTCTCGCCCTGGCTCAAGCCCGGCGCCACCGCCGCCCTGGTCGGCTCGTCCGGGGTTGGCAAATCGACCATTCTCAACGGGCTGACCGAGGAGACCAGCGAGACACAGGGCAATCGCAAGGGCGACAATAAGGGCCGTCACACCACCACGGCGCGCAGCCTGCGTCCGACCCATTCCGGTGCCTGGCTGATCGATACGCCGGGCATGCGCTCGCTCGGCATGAGCGAGAGCGGCGACGGGATTGACCGCGTCTTCTCCGATCTGACCGAACTGGCGACGACCTGCAAATTCTCCGACTGCGCCCATCAGTCCGAACCGGGCTGCGCCATCCAGGCCGGGATCAAGTCAGGCGAGATCGATCCGGACCGCTTCCGGCGCTGGGAAAAACTCCTCGCCGAGGACCGCTACAATTCGGAAACCCCGTCGGAAGCCCGCGCCCGCAAGCGCGGCTTCACCAAGAAGGTCAGGGCGAGCGTCCAGGGCAAGCGCGGCCGCCAGGGGTAAATTCGCGCATGCCCAAAACCGGTAAAATGCGCTAACGTCCCGGCTGGAGCTTGATTTCCGGGGGGCATGTCATGCGCAATATTCTCATCATTCTGGGTCTGATCATCCTGGCCGCACTGGCGCGGATGGCGTTCGTCATCATTCCCGCATCGGGCATGATGGCCGAGCTGACGCCGGTGACACCGGGCCAGTGCTCGGCGCTGGGCATCGGGCCGGGCACGGAGGATGTCACCATCGACCCGTCCTCCGGCCTTGTCTTCGTTTCCAGCGATGACCGGCGCACCGGAGCGCGCGGCGGGATCTACGCCTTCGACCTCAATCAACGTGACAGCGTGTGGGAAGTCTCCGGCGATGCGCCGGCCGACTTCCACCCCCATGGCATCAGCCTGTGGACCGGCGCCGATGGCCACCAGCGCCTTTTCGTCATCAATCACCGCGCCGGTTTCGATACGGCGGACGGTGCTCACGCGGTCGAAATTTTCGATGTTGGCGAGAATGGCATGCTGAGCCATGTCGAGAGCATCAGCCATCAGGCCCTGCTTTCGCCCAATGATGTGCTCGCCGTCGGCCCGCGCAGCTTCTACGCCACCAATGACCGCGCCTATCACACCGGCATGATGGCCAGCCTGGAAGCCTATTTTGGCCTGCCGCTCTCGAGCGTCTCCTATTTTGACGGCACACAAGGCGATATGGCCGCCCACGCCATCGCCTATGCCAACGGCATCAACATCTCCGCCGACGGGACGGAAGTCTATGTTGCCGAATTGCTGGCCCGCCGGGTGCGGGTCTATGACCGCGATGTGGAGAGCGGCCAGCTGAGCGCCAACCGCGCCCTTGCCGTGCCGACAGCGCCGGACAATATCGAGATCGACGAGCGCGGCGATCTGTGGATTGGCGGCCATCCGCGGGTGTTCGATTTCGTCGCCCATGCCGCCGATGCCAATGCCATGGCCCCCGCCCATGCCGTGCGCCTCAACCCGCAAACCGGCGAGACCGAAACGGCCCTGCTGGCGATGGATGGCAGTCTCAACGCCTCAAGCGTCGCCGCGATGCGCGATGGCGTGCTGATCGTCGGCGCCGTGTTTGACAGCCATGTTCTGGTCTGCGGCAGCGATTAGCCCTGGCCGGTCTGCCCGCCTGCAAGGGCGGGCCATCGCTCACAGGCCAGGCCGTCATGATCGGCATCCAGCCATGGCCAATAGCCCGGCTCACCGCGCCCCGCCGGCGCCAGTTCCATGGCACGGGCCGTGTCGCAATCCTTGCTGGCAACGAGATGACGCAATGTCACCGGCATCGGCCAGGGGCTCAGGCTCGCTACCGTAAACCAGGCCAGCCCCAGCACGGCGCCGGTCACCACAAGCCGCAAGCCCCAGGCGCGGATGATGTGATCAGCGCGCTGCCGCCGCATCGCCCGGTCTGACACAGCGCGAAACCGGCTCCTCAGACGCCGGGAATGAAGGTCCCGATCCGGACGCAAGCAAGCCTCCTCTTTCACCATCGCGCCAGGCAAACGGCGCAGCGCGCCCGGTCCGTCAGGATTGTGAGGATCACCCCTGCCCGTTAAAAATCCCTATCACCGCGCCCGCCGCAGCAAATCTCCCGCGCCCGGCCGCCGCCGTCCACTGAGCCCATGCCGCCAAATGCATGGCCCAAATACATACCCGAGGGTCGATTTTCGAAAAAACCGCCTTACCTATGGGCTCAGCTTTCATCGCAAGGATATCCGCATGACCTCGACCGACGCCCTGTTCAAGCCCTTCTCGCTGGGCTCGCTGCAGCTGCCCAATCGTATCGTGATGGCCCCAATGACGCGCTCCAAGAGCCCGGGCGGCATTCCGGGCCAGCCCGTGGTCGATTATTATCGCCGCCGCGCCGAGAACGCGGTCGGCCTGATCATCACCGAGGGCACGACGGTCGACCGGCCCGGCGCCAGCTTCGATCCGGCCATACCCAATTTTCACACACCCGAAGCCCTGGCCGGCTGGAAGCGTGTCGTCGACGCCGTCCATGGTGCCGGCGGCAAGATCGCGCCGCAGCTCTGGCATGTCGGCCTGGCGCGCAAGCCGGGCACCGGTCCGCACCCCGAAGCCCCGTCCGACAGCCCGTCCGGCATCATGCCCGGCGGCAAGCAGGTCGGCGAGCCGATGAGCGCGGAAGACATTGCCGACACCATCGCCGCCTTCGCCAAGGCGGCCAGGGCGGCTGCCGAACTCGGCTTTGACGCCATCGAACTGCACGGCGCCCATGGCTATCTGCTCGACCAGTTCTTCTGGGAAGGCATGAATCAGCGCGATGACCGCTATGGCGGCGGCCTCGTGGAGCGCACGACGCTGGTGCAGGAAATCGTCCGGGCCGTGCGCGCGGAAATTCCCGCCGACCTGCCGCTCATCCTGCGCTATTCGCAATGGAAGCAACAGGATTACAACGCCAAACTGGCCACAACGCCCGACGAACTCGCCGCTTTCCTCGGCCCGCTGTCGGATGCCGGCGTCGACATCTTCCACGCCTCGACCCGCCGCTTCTGGCTTCCCGAATTCGAGGGCTCCGACCTCAACCTCGCCGGCTGGACCAAGAAGCTGACCGGCAAGCCCGCCATCACCGTCGGCTCGGTCGGCCTCAACTCCGACTTCATCGGCGCCTTCATGGGCGAAAACTCCCCCGCCGCCTCGCTCGACGGCCTGATCGAACGCCTCGAACGCGACGAATTCGACCTCGTCGCCGTCGGCCGCGCCCTGATCTCCGACCCGGAATGGGCCGCCAAGGTGCGCGATGGCCGGTTTGATGAGCTGGAAGACTTCCAGGCGGAACAGCTCAAGGAGCTGGTGTGATCTGACACACCGGATGTTGATGCAAGAACGCCCGGCCGGTTGGTCGGGCATTTTTGTTGGGGGGGCGCGCGCGGAGATGGCGGAGGCGGCCAACCCCATCCAGTCGCGTTAAGCTTATTTTTTGCTCCGCCCCGCATGCTGGCAAACCTAGCATGAAAGCGGGCGAATGGCGCAGGACAAAACTCGACAAGAGTTCAATCAAATCAAGATCCTGAGCCTTGACATCCTGGCCTGGCCCCTGCTTGTGCTGCTGGCTGGCCTGGTCAGCACCTACCTGCTCGCTGCCCGCGCCGAGACCGAACGGCTTGCGGCGCTGCGTTTCGCGGTCGAAACGCGGGCAGACGATCTCGGCGACCATCTGCAATACCAGCTCGGCCAGGAAATGCTCGCAATCGACCGCCTCGGGCAACGATTTGCGGTGCGGCCGGAAGGCCTGCCCTATGAAGTATGGGTTGCCGACGCCCAGGCGTATCTGGAAGACAAGCCATGGATGCAGGCCATCGAATGGGCCGATACCAGTTATCGCATTCGCTGGATCGAGCCCTTGATTGGCAATGAAGCGGCTCTTGATCTCGACCTGTTCAGCGTGGAATGGCGCAGAATCGGGATCAATAATGCGGTGCGCAACCGCGAGATGATGGTCACCAATAGTTTCCAGCTGGTCCAGGGCGGGCGCGGCCTCGTTGCCTATTATCCCGTCCGCCATGATGATGTACCGGGCGGCCTGATCATCGGCGTTTTTGCGGTTGAACGTCTGATCGGGAACTTGCTGCAAATTGAAGAACTGAGCCAGTTTTCGATCGCCGTCGAGGAATTGGGCGAGACCATCTGGACCTCGCAGAATTTCGCTGCCGGGCCTGAAAGCACCCGTGCGATGGCTGCAGCGCTCGTCGAGTTCAACGGCGTGGAATGGACCTTACGCGTGCGCCCGACTGCCGAATTGCTCGACGGTTTTCGGCCGTATGCCGTGTCCGCGACCTGGACCATCGGCTTGCTGCTCAGCCTGTTGGCCACCAGCGTTGCCGCCGCAACCCTGGTCGCCAACAGGCGGGCGATGGCCCTGCGCGGCATGGTAACCACGCTCAATGCCCGTGAAGCCGAACTCGAAGGGGCCACACGCCTTGCTCAAAGCGCCAACCAGCTCAAGAGTCAATTCCTCGCCAATATGAGTCACGAAATCCGCACCCCGTTGAACGGCGTGCTCGGCATGGCGCAAGTGCTTCAAGGGACGGGCCTTGATAGCCAGCAGCGCGGCATGGTGGGGACGATCCGGGAGTCGGGCGAGTCCTTGCTGGGCCTCCTGGACGATATTCTCGACCTGTCAAAGATCGAAGCGAACATGCTGGCAGTTGCCAACGCGCCCTTCGAGCTTGACGATTTGCTGGGCGCGGTGATGTCCGCCCACAGCCTCATGGCGACCGAGCGCGGCCTTGCGCTGACGCTTGATATCGCCGAAGCGGCGCGCGGCAGTTTTATTGGCGATGCCAACAGGTTGAGGCAGATACTCAATAATCTGATCGCCAATGCCCTGAAATTTACCGGGACCGGCAGCGTCAAGGTCACCGCGGACTTGCGCCGCGGGGCGAGGAGCGAGGAATTGGTGTTCGAGATCGCCGACACCGGCATCGGCATGGACCCAGAGACCTGCGACCGGGTCTTTGCCCCCTTTATGCAAGCCGATGCCTCGACATCACGAAAGTTCGGCGGCACCGGCCTCGGCCTGTCCATTTCCCGGCGCCTGTGCGAACTGATGGGCGGCTGGATCCGGGTCGAAAGCGAGCCGGGTCAGGGGTCCGTATTCAGCTTTGCCATTCCCGCGATACGCAGCCAAGGGGCGGCCGGCGAAGCGACACCCGCCACGGCCACACCCGGCCCGGAAGCCGTGCTGGCTCACACCAATATCCTCGCGGCCGAGGACGTGGCCACGAACCGGCTGGTCCTGCAAAGCCTCCTGGCCCCGCGCTGTCGCGAGATCACCCTTGTCGAGAATGGAGAGCTGGCTATCGAGGCCTGGAAGCGCCGGCGGCCCGATATCATCCTGATGGATATCCATATGCCGGTGATGGACGGCGTCACCGCGATCCAGACCTTGCGGGCGATCGAGATCGAACAAAATCTGTCGCGAACCCCGATCATCGCCCTGACCGCCAACACCATGGCCGACCAGATCAATGCCTATTTGCAGGCCGGTGCCGACAACCACCTCGCCAAGCCCTACCGGTTCGAAGCCCTGGCAGCCATCATCGCCGAAACGCTTGCCGCCAGCAGGATCACCTGACACGCGCGGCACGGGCAGCATCTGGCGTCCGGCCTGGCAGGGACCCAAGTGATCAATGCGCTCCGCGAACCGCCACCAGTCGCGGGGGCCCGTCACCGACATTCTGGAAACAGCCAGCCCACCGGAGCGCAACCCGTGGCGGAGCGACGGACCATAAGATGGGAAAATGGTGCCCGGGGGCGGATTCGAACCACCGACACGCGGATTTTCAATCCGCTGCTCTACCAACTGAGCTACCCGGGCACCGGGTCCGCCTGGCGACTTTGGGCCGCTGGCGAGAGCGCGGTTTATAAGGGGCGCGCCGGGGTCTGTCCACGATGCAGCGCTCTGGATCGCAGATTATTGCAGTGAGGCCCGCCCCTTGCCCGGCTATTCCTTGTCGGGCTGGCCCGGCGGGGTTTCCTCGGCCTGGTCGACCGGCTCGCCGGGGATGGCGTAGGCGCCGGTGAACCATTTGCCAAGATCGAGATCGGCGCAGCGTTTCGAGCAGAAGGGTTTGAAGGCCTCGACCGGCGGATTCTTGCACATCGGGCAGGTAACGGGTTTGGGCATCAGGATTTAACTCCGCATTCCTCGCGGCCGAACTCCTCGCGCAAGGCAATGGTGAAGCGGGCACCAATTCGCTCGGCCAGGGCCGCATTCCAGCCGATGGCGTCGGCTTCAAGCCAGGCATGGATTTCGGCCGGCACTTGCAGCACCAGCTTGCGTGAACGCTGCGCCCGCGCCTCGCCCTCGAGCCGCCGGATGGCCGCCAGGGCGCAGGTTTCGACGCTTGGGCGACCGGTCCCATCAAGCTGGATTTCGGCCAGGGTGCGACCGCGGCGCTGGCGTGCCAGCTCGCCAACGCAAAACTGCGACAGCGGCGCGACATCGACCTTGGCGCGGTCATTGCGAAAAGCCTGGCGCAGCGCCTGTTCAACCGCCTTGCGCTCGGGCTGGCCGCGCATATGGACGAAATCAATCGCGGCAATACCGCCGAGGCCGCGCAGGCGGATCTGGCGCGCGGCTTCCTTGGCGGCCGAGAGATTGAGCGCCTGCGCCAGCTGCAGCGGCGAGCCGGTGCCCTTGCGGCCCTCGGCATCGACATCGATTGTGACCATGGCGCGGGTCTGCTCGATGCAGAGCGAGCCGCCGCCGGGAATGGGGGCGACGGGATCCATCGCCAGTTCGAAGGCTTCCTCGATATCGAAGTCCGTCTCGTCGGCCCAGACAACGTCAGCGCCCGAGAAGATCTGCGCCAGGCGCTGGGCCAGAATCGGGGCCGGTTCGAGGCATTCCGGGGCGTCCCCGGCCGGGACGTCCACCAGGTTGAGCGTCGGGCCCTTGTCGGCAAAGGCTTCGCGCGACACACGCACGCCGATCGCCGCGCCTTCATGCAAGCCCTTGGGACGGCCGGCTTTTCCGAAGGGCATGAAGCCCTCCTCGCCGAGGCCGAGATCGACGAAGGCGGCATTGAGTGCCGGTTCGACACGGCGGACGCGGCCGCGATAGAGCTCGCCCTCGACAGCGCGCTGGCGCAACTCCGACCAGCGGTCGAGATGCAGTTCGACGATACGGCCATTTTCGGCGACCGCGGCGCGGGTCTCGCCGATATTTTCTTCGATCAGGATCTGGCGGATCATGGGGTTTTCGCCTCGTTTCGGGCCTCGAATACTGGAACGCCACGCCCGGCCAACAGATTGACCGTCTCATACATCGGCAGGCCGACGACACCTGTATAGGAGCCGATCAGCGAGATCACGAACGCCCCGGCGCGACCCTGGATGCCGTAACCGCCCGCCTTTCCGCGCCATTCGCCGCTGGCGATATAGGATTCCAGCTCCGGCGCGCTCAGGCGTTTGAACTTGACCCGCGTCTCGACCAGCTTGGCCGTCAGTTCGCCCTCCGGCGTGCGCAGGGCAATGCCGGTATAGACGCGGTGATTGCGGCCCGACAGCAGGGCGAGACAGGCGCGTGCCTGGGCCTCGGTCTCGGCCTTGGGCAGGATGCGGCGGCCGACACCGACAACGGTATCAGCGGCCAGGACATAGGCGCCGCCATCGGGATGGGCGGCGGCCTTCTCCAGCGCAAGGCGCTGCGCCAGGGGGCCAGGCAGCTCTCCGGGGATTTCGCTCTCATCGATATCGGTGGGCTCGACAGCGTCCGGGACAATGCCGACGCTGGCCAACAGCTCGAGGCGGCGCGGTGAAGCGCTGGCCAGGATCAGGCGTGGGCGGGGCTCAGCCATTCGGGCATCCGTTTCGCGCATCCACGCCTGTCGGGGTCTTATTTGAAGCGATATGTGATCCGGCCCTTGGTCAGATCATAGGGCGTCATCTCGACCAGCACCTTGTCGCCGGCCAGAACGCGGATACGATTCTTGCGCATCTTGCCCGCGGTGTGGGCAATGATTTCATGGTCGTTTTCGAGCTTCACCCGGAAGGTCGCGTTCGGGAGCAATTCCGTCACTTCGCCGGGAAACTCCAATAATTCTTCTTTAGCCATGCGGCTCCTCATACTCGTAAATGCGGGACAAAAAAAATCAGCAGATCAGCCCGACTCCCGGGCCGATTGCGCCCCGGCGCGCGTTATAGTCCCGCCTGCCCCATAAAGTCGAGGCTTCAGGCGCTTTTTGGCGGCAAGTCCCAATCGGCTATGCGCGCCTTGATGGCATCGCGCGTTTGCCGATAGGCAGCGAGGCGCTGTTCGCGGCTGCCACCGGTCTCGCTCGGATCGGGAATTGGCCAGGCCTGGAACTCGGCCGACTTGTCGGCTGCGTATTGCCGGGCCAGGCGGTCAGCGGCGCTCGAAAGCGATACGACCAGGCCGGCCGGCGGGTCGATGACACCGCTCAGCGCCATCGGCGAGATGTCTTCCAGATCACATCCCAGTTCCGCCATCACGGCCAGCATGTAGCCATCGGCAAAGGCGGCCGGGATAACGCCGCACGAGCGCGCCTGCGCCGCATCGCCGAATTGCCGGCGCCACAGCGCTGCCGCCATCGGCGAGCGGATCGCATTGCGACCGCATACGAACAACACGGAAGGCACGCTCATGACGCGGCCCGCCGGTGCAGGGCACAAATCAGGGTGAAAAGGCGGCGCGAGGTGTCAAAATCGACTTCGATCTTGCCCGACAGGCGTTCGCGCAACAGGGTCGAGCCCTCATTATGGACGCCGCGGCGCCCCATATCGATCGCCTCGATCTGGGCCAGCGGCGCATCGCGCACAGCCTCGTAATAGCTCTCGCAAATCATGAAATAGTCTTTGACGATCCGGCGCAGCGGCCCCAGCGCGAAGACAAAGGCACGGACCGGAGTGTCATCTTCCAGCCGGACATCGAACAAAAGCCGGTCATGCTCGATCGCCAGGCGCAGGGCATAGGGGCCACTGGTATCGCCGACCGCGTCGCTGACCGGGCGGAAACTATTGCCCTCGAGCAGATCGGCAATGGCCACACGGCGCTCATGATCGGCGTTCACATCGCTCGGGCCGATACTGGCCAGGTCGAGATCGATCCGGACAATCCGGTCCGGCAGGTTGGCATCGGCGGTCATGACTGGTCCAGTTCATGTTCGGGCCGCCGCGTCGCCGGCCACGGCGCGCTGATATCAATCATCGCGGCATCGAGGCATTCAACATCGAGGCGCATTTCGCCGCCGCCGGAGAAGACGAGCACAATTTCGCCGGAAGGTGGCTCGGCGGGCACGAAGCTGATCGAGAGCAGATTGACCACCGCCTCATCAGCCCCCTGACGCAGATTGTGCGAACGCGCGGCCCGGACATGGCCAAATTGCAGCCCGCAACGCACGCGTTGTTTACGACCACCCGCCTCCCAGCGAAAGCGGTTGAAGGCGATGGTGAAGCTACGCTGACGGCTGGAGAATTCGAAATCGCCCAGCTGGGCCACAGCATCCTGCAGGGCAGCGGAAATCGCCTCCAGATCGGTCACATCCAGCGCCGTCAGGCGAAGCGGGGCTACAGCGCGTTTCACGTCATTTCTCCGTCAGTCTGACCGGCGTTCGATGCGGGCACCGCAGCCGGACAATTTCGCTTCCAGTCGCTCGAAGCCACGATCGAGATGGTAGACCCGGTTGACCACGGTTTCACCCTCGGCTGCAAGCCCGGCAATGACCAGCGAGACCGAGGCGCGCAAATCCGTCGCCATCACCGGGGCACCGCGCAGGCGCGGCACGCCGCGCACCACGGCTTCACTGCCGTGCACGCTGATATCGGCACCGAGCCGCGTCAGTTCGGGCGCGTGCATGAAACGATTCTCGAAAATCGTCTCGCGGATCACCGATGTGCCTTCAGCCAGGGTCATCAACGCCATGAATTGCGCCTGGGCATCGGTGGGAAAGCCCGGATAGGGCTGGGTCTCGATATCGACGGCGGTCAGGCGTTCACCATTGCGCGCCACGCGCACGCCCTGATCGGCCGGCTCGACGGTGACACCGGCATCGCCCATGGCCCGCCAGAGCGATTTATTGTGGGACCAGTTCGCGCCATCAAGGACACAATCGCCCCCGGTTGCTGCGACCGCGAGGGCATAGGTCGCCGTCTCGATGCGGTCCCCGACGACATGGTGGCGCACGCCCCTGAGGCGGCGCTGTCCCTGGATCCGGATGGTGCTGGTGCCGGCACCTTCGACCAGCGCACCCATCGCCGTCAGCATGGCGGCCAGATCGGCGAGCTCCGGCTCGCGGGCCGCATTCTCGATCACGGTTTCGCCGCGTGCCAGGGCCGCAGCGAGCATGGCGTGTTCCGTCGCGCCAACCGAGGCGAAGGGCAGATCGATCTCGCCGCCGACCAGCCCGCCGGCCGGCGCCGTGGCGTCGACATAACCTTCGGAGACCTCGATCCGGGCCCCCAGCGCCTCGAGCGCCTTGAGATGCAGATCGACCGGACGGGCACCAATGGCGCAGCCACCGGGCAAGGAGACGCGGGCATGGCCCTCACGGGCCAGCAGCGGCCCGAGCACATTGAAGGTAGCGCGCATTTTGCGCACCAGGTCATAGGGTGCGTAAGTATCCGCGATCACGCCGGCATGCAGATTGAGTTCAGCGCCATCGCCTTCCTCGACCACAACGCCGAGCTTGGCGAGCAAATGCCCCATGAAACGCGAATCAGCCAGCCGCGGCATATTGGTGAGCGTCACCGCTTCATCGGTCAGCAGCGCCGCTGCCATCAGTTTGAGCGCCGAATTCTTCGCACCGCTGATCGGAATACGGCCTTCGAGCCGCGCGCCACCCTGGATGATGATCCGGTCCATTCTCACTCCTCAATCCGTTGAACACACATGCAGCGGTGCGAACCCGGCGGGATTATGACCCATCCTGCGGAGTTTTCGTGGCAGGGATTGCAGACGCTTGTGCAGTCCGGCCCTCGCCCGCCTCGCCTTCGCCCGCATCCACGGCCGGATAATCCGCAGATGCCGGGGTCGATGCCGGCGCGGCACGGTCGGCCTTGCGCCGACGCAAATTGGTGCGCAGAGCCGCGGCCAGCCTTGCCTCACGTGTGTCTGGATTGCCTGAAGCAGGCGGCTTGCGCGGCGGGGTCGGTGTGTTGCTCATGTCATTGGTCATGTCGAACGCAGCTCGTCACGTCAAGACGCACTTGGCGGGAGGCCGACCATGTATTATACGCCCGGCTTCGCGTCGCGACTAAAGCGACCCGGCGCCGCCATAGCTCAGGGGTAGAGCGCGTCATTGGTAATGACGAGGTCCACAGTTCAAATCTGTGTGGCGGCACCATTTTTCTCCAGACTCAACACCCCGCCTTGTTCCGGCGCAAACCTGCATCCCGCGGGCGCTGGACCGATCCGCACGGCTTCACTAGATTGCCGGCAATGCTTCCAAGGGGGTGGGAGAAAATGACATCCGATTGGCAACGCGCGCTCGCAGCGCTTTTCCTGACCGCCGGGCTCGGCGCGGGACTCACCGGATTCGCGCCCGAACTGCGCGAGAACGGGCTCCTGCCTGCGCCGCAGCCCGAGACCGAGTTGCTCTATTCCATCGTCAATCTGACCGAAGACATCCACGCCCGCACCGCCTGCCCGCTTGATCTTGCGGCGGCGCGGGCCCGCGTCGAGGCGGGGCTGCGGGCCCAGGCGCTGAAGCCTGTCTTCAGCCCGATCGCCGAGGGCCCCGGCGTGCTGATGCAGGAGGTCGCGGCCCGGCCGATATCGGCCGGCGGTGGCACGGTGTGTGGCTGGACGGCGAGCGCCGCCCTCAATGGCCGCCGCGGACCGGTGCGGCATGACCGCGACGGGCATTCCTATTCCAGCCTCGAAGCGGCCAGCCGCGATGTCGAACCCTTGCTGAGCGGCCCGGTGCGCTGAGCGTGCTATCGCCGGCCCGGCACCCGCGCTAGGCTCGCCCCGGATCGATTGCTGCGGATACCCATGAGCCCTCTCTTCCCGCCCATCAAACCACACCGGACGGGCCGTCTGACCGTCTCCCACGGGCATGAGCTCTATTGGGAGCAATGCGGCCAGGCCGGCGCTATTCCGCTGCTGGTGCTGCATGGCGGCCCCGGCTCGGGCTGTTCGCCGCGCTTCCGGCAAATGTTCGATCCGGACCGTTTCAACATCACCCTGATGGACCAGCGCGGCTGTGGCCGCTCGACGCCGCACCTGTCGCTGCAGGCCAATACCACTGCCGATCTGATCGGCGATATCGAGGCGCTGCGGGTGCATCTGGGCATGGAGCGCTGGGTCGTGTTTGGCCCCTCCTGGGGATCGACCCTGGCGCTGGCCTATGCGCAGTCCTACCCGGAGCGGGTCAGCACGCTGGTGGTCGAGGCGATTTTTCTGGCCACGCCGGACAATCTCGACTGGTGGCACAGCGAGGATGGCGCCCCGCGCTTCTTCCCGGAGGCCTTCGCCGATTTCATCGCGCCGGTCCCCGAGCAAGATCGCACAAGCCCGCGCGCGATCATGGACTGGTGTCTTGACGACATGCAGCGCGAGCTGGCCGAAGGGATGACGGCCCTGCGCCGTCTGGACGACCCGGCCGCCAGCCTGGCCGAGCTGCGCCGGTCGACGCTCTACCGCTGGACCGAATACGAGGATCGCCTTTCCTGGCTCGATCAATCCGCCGCGGCGACGCGGGCCGGCCTCGCCGAACGCGGGCCGGACTTCGTGGCGGCGCATTCGCTGATCGAGGCGCATTATTTCCGCAATGGGTGTTTTCTCGAGCCGGACCAGCTGATCGCCAACGCCTCAAAGCTGGCCGATCTGCCGATGCACATCCTGCACAGCCGCTATGACATGGTCTGCCCGCCGCGCGGTGCAATCCGGCTGGCGGCAGCCTGTCCCCATGCGGACCTGCACATGGCGCCGGTCAATGGGCATGCGATGACGGATGCGGTGCAGGCGGTGCTCAACGGCGTGATGGCGGGGGTGACGGGTTAGCCGTCGAGCTCGGAGCCCTATGATCGTCACCAGCTCCGCCCCCTTCGGGAGCACCTCTTCCATCAAGGAAGAGGAGGCGCCAAGCCGGACGATCGCGATGATCGCCCTCCTCTTCCTTGATGGAAGAGGTGCCCCGGACTTGTTCCGGGGCGGAGCTGGTGGGGATGACGAGCCCAACCTCTCCTAGTCCGGTGCCTCCGGCATCCAGGCATGGATGGCAAGCCTCACCGCACCGCCGGTGAAGGCGCCGCCATTCGCTGTGAGCACGATGGCCGTGTCGCTGTAAAAGGCGGTCGGGCCGATGACGCCGAGATTGCTGGCGCCGTCCGACACCCCCAGCGAACCGCCGAACTTGGATGATTCGCCGGCAATGCCGCAGTCGAAGCTCGTGGCACCGGTGATCGCCTCGCTCGTGCGCACCGAGACGCAGAACACGATTGAGCGCGCCGGAATGGTGACCGTGGTCACAACACTGGCGCCGGTTAGACCGGCAATGCTGTCGGCGATCAGGAGGGCGCGGGTTTTTGCGCCGCCGGGCGATTCGGCCAGCACCGTGTCGGCTCCGGCCAGAAGCCAGCCGGTCCCGTCGAACAAGACATCGCACGCCTCATCGACCAGATGCACACGCCAGCCGGGTTTCGGCGGCAATTCGCTCCAGAAGCCATCGCGATATATGGCCAGCGAACCAGCACTCATCGCACCCCAATCGGCGCCGCTGGCACCCACCGGGAGGATCCAGCCCTGTCCGTCCTCCGGCGCACCGGGTTGGACGGCCAGGCTACGGCTCAGGGCCTGCGCCTGTACCAGCGCATCGAGGCGCAGCAGGCTCTCATTCACGGTGACATGTTTTTGCGCCTGGGCCGGCATTACCAGCGGCAAGGCGAGATTGGGCGTGGTTTCGGACATCGGGCTACTCCATGAAAGCGAGCTTTCATTGTCAGGCCGGGCCTGGGGCTATGGGACAGACGAATTCGCTGTCCATGCGCACGGCCCGGACTTGACGCGCGGGCCGCGCGCGCCTTTTCTCCGCCCCAACAGAATGATTGCTTGGCCTTGCCCCACCGCGACAGGATTTCCATGACCGACACTATCCGCGATTTCGCCGGGGATTTTCCGGCCCAGAGCGCTGCCAGCTGGCGTGTGCTGGCTGAAAAGGCCCTGCGTGGCGCCGATTTCGAAGCCGCTGTCCACCGGCACACGATTGATGGTCTCAAGCGCGGCCCGGTCTTCTTCGACCGCCCCGCAGGCACAGCCGCCGTCGATAATTTGCCGCGCGACGGGCATCTGCCCTGGGGCATGCGCCAGTCGATCACCGAAGCCAGCCCGGCCGAAGCCAATGCCGCAGCGCTCGACGATCTGATGGGCGGTGTATCGGAACTGGACTTGCGGCTCGATAGCACAGGACGTTTCGGGCTCAGGGCCAATGAGATCGAGCTGCTGGATGCGGCATTGAAGGGGGTCGATCTCTCCCTTGCCCCGATCCATCTCGACAGTCTCGATGGCCAGGGTCATCACGCCCATCTCCTGCTGACCCTCTTCGCCCGCCGCCGCCTCGATGGCGAACATCTGCAGGGCGGGCTCAGCCTGTCGCCGATCGAGCGCGCCGCACGTCAGGGCATTGCGCTGGATGACCAATGCTTTCCCAAGGCGCGCGATCTTGCCCAATTGTCCCAGGCCGCCTTCCCGCAATTGAAGATTTTCCGCTGTGACGGCGCCCTCGCCTTCGAGGCCGGTGGTTCGGAGGTGCAGGAACTGGCGCTGATGGCGGCCTCGGCCGCGAGCTATATGCGCCTCATGCTCGAGGCTGGCCTCTCCGTCGACGACGCCGCCGGCGCGATCGAGGCGCGCCTGGCCGCCGATGCCGATATTCACCTGACCATCGCCAAGCTGCGCGCCGCCCGGCGCATCTACGCGCGTATCGCGCAAAGCTTTGGCGCCCACGAGGCAGCGCAGCGCCTGTCGCTTCAGGTCACCACATCCGGCCGGATGATGAGCGCCAAGGATCCGTGGACGAATATGATCCGCACCGCCTGCGCCGGCTTTGCTGCGGCGGCTGGCGGGGCTGACACCATCACCATCCGCCCCTTCACCGATGCGATCGGCCGCCCGACCGGGCTCGGCCGCCGCGTCGCGCGTAATCTCCACATCCTGCTGGCCGAGGAAAGCCATATCGGCAAGGTCACCGATCCGGCCGCCGGCAGCTATCTGCATGAGACCCTGAGCGATGAACTGGCGCAGGCCGCCTGGTCGCTATTCCAGCAGGTCGAACGGCGCGGTGGACTGGTCGAGGCCTTCGCCGGCGGCTGGCTGCAGGGCGAAATCGCTGCGGTGCGCGACAAGCGCCTGCAACAGATCGCTGACGGCGAGGAAATCATTCTCGGCGTCACCCAGCATCCCGACCCGCATCCCAAACCGGTCGAGACCAACGGGGCATGGCCCGAAACCAACGCACCGGAGGGCGCCCTCACTGCCATTCGCCTGGCCGCCCGGTTCGAGGGAGCGACATCATGAGCACCATACCTGATTTCACCACGCTCGATCTCGGCCCTGCCCTGCCCGCTTCCGCAGCGAAGGGTGAGGACTGGACGCCGGCCGAGGGCATCGCGATCCAGACCGCCTATGGCCCGGACGATAGCGACAGCATCGACTTCATCCACACCGTTCCCGGTGCGGCGCCCTTCGTGCGCGGCCCCTATCCGACCATGTTCCTGCAGCGGCCCTGGACGATAAGGCAATATGCCGGCTTCTCGACGGCCGAGGATTCCAACGCCTTCTATCGCCGCAATCTCGCGGCGGGCCAGAAAGGCCTCTCGGTGGCCTTCGATCTGGCGACGCATCGCGGCTATGATTCAGATCACCCGCGCGTGGCCGGCGATGTCGGCATGGCGGGCGTGGCGATTGATTCCATCTATGACATGCGCACCCTGTTCGACGGCATTCCGCTCGACCAGATGAGCGTTTCGATGACGATGAATGGCGCGGTGCTGCCGGTGCTGGCGCTCTATATCGTCGCCGCCGAGGAACAGGGCGTGAAGCCGGAGCAGCTGTCCGGCACGATCCAGAACGACATCCTCAAGGAGTTCATGGTCCGCAATACCTATATCTATCCGCCCAGCCCCTCGATGCGGATCATCTCGGATATCTTCGATTACACCTCGAAACACATGCCGAAATACAATTCGATCTCGATCTCCGGCTATCACATGCAGGAGGCCGGAGCGCCGGCCGATCTCGAGCTCGCCTACACCATCGCCGACGGTCTGGAATATATCGCCACCGGCATTGAAGCGGGCATGGATGTCGACACCTTCGCGCCGCGCCTCTCCTTCTTCTTCGGCATCGGCATGAATGTCTTCATGGAGGTCGCCAAGCTGCGCGCCGCGCGCCTGCTATGGGCGAAGCTGGTGAAGGAACGCTTTGATCCGAAAAGCGAAAAATCGATCTGCCTGCGCACACATTGCCAGACCTCCGGCTGGTCGCTGACGGCGCAGGATGTGTTCAACAATGTCGGCCGCACGGCGCTGGAAGCCATCGCCGCCGTCGATGGTCACACCCAGTCGCTGCACACCAATTCGCTCGACGAGGCGCTCGCCCTGCCGACCGATTTCTCGGCCCGCATCGCCCGCAATACCCAGATCCTGCTCGCCGGCGAGGCGCATGCCTGTGACGCGATCGACCCCTGGGGCGGCAGCCATTATATCGAGCGCCTGACCCATGATCTCGCCGCGCGCGCGATGGATCATATCGCCGAGATCGACGCGCTCGGCGGCATGGCCAAGGCGATCGAGGCCGGCGTGCCGAAACTGCGCATCGAGGAAGCCGCTGCGCGCACGCAGGCGCTGATCGATAGCGGCCAGCAGACCATTACCGGCGTCAATAAATTCCTGCTCGACGAGGACGAGGACGTGCCGGTCCTGAAGGTCGACAATTATCTCGTGCGCAAACAGCAGATCGAAAAGCTTGAACGCCTGCGCGCCGAGCGCGATCCGGCCAAGCTGAAAGCCGCCCTCGATGCGCTGGCGGCCTCGGCGGCCTCGGGAAACGGCAATCTGCTGGAACTGGCGGTCGATGCGGGCCGCGCCATGGCGACCGTCGGCGAAATCTCCGATGCGATGGAGACGGCCTTCAAGCGCCATGTCGCCGAGATCAAGGCAACAACCGGGATTTACGGGCCCGCCGCCGGCTCTGACGACAAGGTCCGCCGCGCCCGCGATACCGCCGCACGCTTCCTCGAGCTTCATGGCCGCAAGCCGAAAATCCTGATCGCCAAGCTCGGCCAGGACGGCCATGACCGCGGCCAGAAAGTCGTCGCCTCGGCCTATGCCGATCTCGGCTGGGATGTTGTGATCGGCCCGCTGTTCCAGACACCGGAAGAGGCCGCCGTGCTGGCGATCGCGGAAAATGTCCATGCCGCCGCTGCCTCATCGCTGGCAGCTGGCCATCTTACCCTGGTGCCGCAATTGCGTGCCGCGCTCTCCGAACAGGGCCGTGACGATATCCTGATCGTGGTCGGCGGCGTCATCCCGCCCGATGACGAGCCGGTCCTGCGCCAGATGGGCGCGGCGGCCGTCTTCCCGCCGGGCACGGTGATCGCCGACAGTGCGCTGGTCATGCTGGAACGGATGGGCGTCGAGGCGGCGGTGGCAAGCGAGGCCGAATAATCCTATCGTGAGCGGGTTACACAGCTGGAGCTGCCGCCATGAGACGCATTCTTCCCCTGCTCATCCTGACCCCCGTCCTCGCGCTCACCGCCTGCGCCTCAGCCGGCCCGACGCGTTACGCCCCGGCCTATGAGGGGCAGTACGGCTATTCCGAGCGCCGCATCGAGCAGGACCGCTTCATGATCCGTTTTGATGCCGGCTCTGACACCAGTATTCAGGAGACCGAAGACCTGGCGCTGCGGCGGGCCGCCGAATTCACGCTGGAACGCGGCGGCGACTGGTTTGTGGTTGTCCGGCGTGACCGCGAGGGCAATGACCGCAATCCGGTCCGGGTCGGCACATCGGCGAGCTATTCCACCGGCTCGCGCGGCTATTCAGCCCGCGGAATCGGACTGGGCATCCGCATCGACGGCTCGGCCGGCGAAAAATCCGTGACGCTGGAAATCCTGATCCGCACCGGCACGGTTTCCGACGATGCCAATGCCTATGATGCCCGCAACGTGCTGGCGCATATACTTTGAGCGACAAGCCCGTCAGGCGGAAAGCCTCCTGGCCTGGCCGACCCAGTCATCGCGCACAATACGGCCGCGGCCATTGATCCGCTCATCCCAGCTGGCGATATCGGCCTCGCTCCAGGCCGCGATCTGCGCCAGGCTGGCGATACCGGCCTCATTGAGGCTGGCCGCTGCTTTCGGGCCCAGCCCCTTGATCACTGTCAGATCATCCTGTTGCATCGCATCGACCGGCCCCGCGGCGCTGGCTGCAGCGGTCTGGCCTGAGCCGGCCTTGGGGGCCGACGCCTTCGCCGCCGCCGGTTTTGTCGCGGCGGGCTTTGGCTTCGTCCTGGTCACGGGCTTGGCCGCCGCAGGCTGAACTACATCCTCGGGCATCTCGGCATGGCCGGTCTTGACCGCGCCAGCCGGTCGTTGGCTGGCGGCCACCGCGCGCGATTCAGCCTCGCCGAGACGGCGTGCGAGATTTTCATTTTCCCGGCGCAAGGCGATGACATCGGCCAGCGCCTTGTCAGCCTCGGCGCTACGTGCCTCGCCGCTCCAGACCTTCCATCCGGTCAGAACCCCGAATCCAAAGGCCGCCAAAATCAGGAAACCAATCTGCCAGACCAGCCAGAACATGCCTCAACCCTCAATCGATGAAATAGAAAATGTAAGCGCCTGCAACTGGTCATCCGCCAGCGCGACAATGATTCTCGTTTCGCCCACCGCGCCGCCGGCCAGCAGCGAGCGCACCTGCGCTGCGCGTTGCCGCGCCAGTTCCTCGCCGCCATCAGCAATGCTGATCCTGGCTGAGAGCCGCGCATCGGC
>TARA_R110002167_G_scaffold179835_1_pt1 | contig 43183 bp, 39 predicted proteins | sample TARA_R110002167 | Tara Oceans TARA_R110002167 (sample SAMEA4398238) | marine metagenome | biome: Polar Biome; feature: [MES] marine water layer (ENVO:01000295) within the mesopelagic zone...; material: water (ENVO:00002006), including particulate matter (ENVO:01000060) such...
TTGCGGTAATCTCCTGCGTTGGTTTACCGCTTTATTATACTAAATCCTATCGTTGACTTGGATCCCCTGCTAAGACCGATTGATCATATCAATTGTGTACTTAGTCTAAAAGGTGATCAAAATTTAGTTTTCACACAGCCTGAGCTCATTGCTGCCTGTGGAGCTTCGTTTCAGAACGCTTATATCTGGCATGGTCGAAAAGTAGACTTCGGCTAATTAAGTCTCAATTATTCTATTTCGACCGAGGTCTTTTGCCTTGTATAGTGCATCATCTAACTTCTGATAAAGTGTTTCAAAATTAGATATTGATTTATCAATATAGGTTATGGAAAAACTTGCTTTAACCTTTAATTCTATTTCATCATCTATTAATAATGAATTATTTTCAAAACTACTGCGGATACGCTCAACAATAGTTTGCGCAGATTCTTTTTTCAAGTTCTTTAAACACACTATAAATTCCTCACCACCAACCCTACCAAATAGATCCTGCTGTCGAATATTAACTTTAGTTAATTTAACGATATGTCTCAGTGCTTTATCACCAGAAATATGTGAATATTTATCGTTGATTGATTTAAAATGATCTAAGTCAAAAAGAATAATGGCATGTATATCATTGTTTATCGTATTTTTTAAGTTGGCTATTTGTTCAAAAATGGCTCTTCTATTATAGATGCGCGTCAGTTCATCAGTTTCTGACAATCTTTTTTGTTTACCTTTCTGCCGCCAGATAAATAGGCTGATAGTTATTAAAATCAATATTATTAAACCCGATAAAAACAAAATAACCCAGGATTTCTCTAATCTTTCCGTGACGACTCCAAGCTCAAGTTCAACGATATCTTGCTGCATCTCTGCAACCCCTAATATAGAAACAGAATTCTGTTGATTTCGTAAGTCTTGTTGATTGATTTTGATGTAATTTTTAAAATATTTTTTTGATAGCTCTGGTTGATTTTGAGAAATATAATATTTTATTAAAAACTCATTCAAATAGAGTGAGTTTGAATCCGAACTTTCTTTAATTAGCAAATCTATCTTTGATATAAAAGCATTAACACATTGAACTCTATTGTTTTCTAGACATGCTATCGCCTTAAATAAAGCCATTTTATTATTTTTAAACCTCTCTATCATGATTTTTTGATAAGGCTCAAACTCGTCAATCAGTTCCATCATTAAAGCAAACTTGTTTTCTATATAAGCAAATTTTATTTTTAGAATTGCTAGTAACATTTTTATATCTTGGGTGTTTTTATGTTTTTCATTGCCAGATTCATATTTGTGAAAAAACGATTTACTTTCTTCAATTTTACCTGCATCAAATAATTCAGTAGCAATTCTATAATAATATCGATATTTTTCAGAATCATTATCAGCAATCGCTAATTTTTTTTTGTATGTATTCGCGGCGAGAGAAAATTGACCAAGAGATGAATAGATCTGAGCGAGTGTGTCGTACACTATTCCCTTAAAATTATCGTCTTCATCACTTAGTTCCAGCGCCATGAAAAGTTTTTTAAGCTTATCCATCGCAGTGATTTCAGCACAGTATTGAATTTCTACTAAATCTAAATACTTTAAGAACTCTTTTGATGCCTTTGTTACCAGAAGCCGTTTTTCATGCAAAAAATGGCACGATTTATCTTTGGAATCAGAAAAATAATGTGTTAAATCAAAAATAGCGATAGATAGTAGATTATGATTGACGTCGTCAGATGGTAAAAGGATAATTTGTTTCAATAACTGTATATAATTTTCACTGGCACCCTCATTACAATACAATGCAACAGATTTTTGCCACAACAATTTTGACCGTTCTTGAGTTGATAAATTAGGTGTGTTTACTAAAAGCCATTCAACTTTATCGCTAAAAATTTTATCTACGGGGCAATCATAGTTATGAGATGGTTGAATAAAGTTTAATGTATCTTTCAAATTATTGGCTAATACCGAATTAGTTACGATAAACAAACAGCAAAGGTTAGTAAAAAGCATCCACTTTTTACTAACCATTAATTTTAAAACACTCAAAATACATCCTTTCATTCGATTATTGACTTATGATAAAATATGGTTTTTCCATACATGCCTTTCCATTAATGTCTTTAGTAATACCTATATCAACAACATAACGAAGAGTGTTAAATATTACAACCACTTTATTTAAAAAAGGCTTTATTAACAATTAATTAACAAGTGTTTTTAACTGTATATGGTTTGAATTAATCACATATTTAGTTGAACAATTTATAGGATAATCTCTCAACTTTATAAAAAATATATAAGTACTGTTATTGTTTCATCTGCCGACAAACTATATCAATCGATCAAGTTGCTACATCTAACAACTAATCTGTAAAGATGTTCACATCGTAAGCTATCTTATTTTATTGCTGACATGACCTTATCTAAATCTATATGGTCATGCCAGCAATGCGCATAAGCATTTCTAGTTTAATGGTGACTGGCGGCTTTGGTGGCTTTGGTGGCTTTTGCGACTGTCAGACTCGATAAAAACCTATTTACTAGAAGTGTCAATTCAGATTTGAACTAATGCGCTTAACGTTTATATTTCATCTTCGCTAGGCATTTCGTGCGCAATACCTTTATGACAATCAATACAGGTTTTATCGTTTGTTCTCATGTATTCAATAGCATGCTTTTTACCTGCTCTTTTACTTTGTTTCGATAAATCCCAGCGTTGTTGATCGTGACAACTTCGACATTCGCGAGAATCTGTAGCTTTCATCTCATCCCAGACACGTTGCGCTAACAAAGCACGTTTCTTTTCAAATTTCTCTGGTGTATCAATAGTACCTAACATTGCATGCCATACTTCACGCAATGCAATTGTTTTGCGGATCATTTTGGGGACAAATTCTTTAGCTAAATGGCAATCAGCACAAGTGGCACTAACGCCAGATGTTGAGCTGTAGTGATGCGTTTCTTTGTATTCCTCAAATGGTACCGTCATGCCATGACAAGAAACACAAAACTCTTCAGTACTCGTTGCAGATAATGATGTGTTAAATCCTATTAAAAAAAACACACCTAGAATAAAAAATATTAATGCCCCTAACGGCAGTCCTAAATAATACCAAGCCTTAGGGCTCGTCCATAACTTTTCTTTCCAAGATGTCTTCATAATGCTTCCTATTGCTGGCTATTGTTGGCTATTGCTGGCTAGCATAAAAATGTATAAGTTCTTCTATCTGTTTTTCAGATAACTTATCTAACTGTTTTTTCATTCCATCTTCGGTTTTTCTTTCTCCAGAACGATAGTCTTTAATTGTTTGTTCTAAAAATGGTATCCATTGTCCAGCCAAAATACCCGCATCATCGTCAGCAGAACTTCCGCCGTCTTCATGACACTTTGTACAACGGGCTTGATGTAATTTTTCACCTTTTTTTGCAAACTCCGCATTAAAGGCTTGTTTTGCAGGAACAAAAATTTGTTCTGAATAATACGTTGCTATGGCTTGTATATGCTCTTCTGAAAGTTCTTTAGCAATGGTTAACATATCTTTTTCAGGACGCTGAGTATCACCGTGACGAAACTTAGCACTACGGGCAATCCTAGTTTCATCAGTATAAGCGATTAACATATCGAAAATGGTCGTTTCAGAAAAGCCAGCAATACTCGGTATATCTGAATCGCTACTTACACCCTTTGCTCCATGACAGTCATTGCACATAGTAATGGTAGCGTCAATTGAGCTTGCCTGTAAAAAAGCGCTAAATAATACTAAGGAAAGCATTATAAATTTGATCTTAATCATGTTTCTATACTCCTTTATGAATATTATTAAATACCTTATCTAAACTTAAACTTAAACTTAAACTCAAATGAGTTCTTACCTAAATATACTAGTATTAATAAGTAACTTAAATTTGATCTTGATCATGTTTTTATACTTCTTTTATGAATATTATTAACTTTCAAACCTAAACTCAAACGAGTTTCTAAATATATACTAGTATCAATAAATAACTTTAGTAGCTTATGCAAAAAAAAATAGTGAAAACAATATCCTTAGCAGGTTAAAAGGCAATTAGAATACAGGGAAATCGTTAAAATTCAGAGTAAATTAAACAATAATTCTATTCAGTATACACATGGAGTCTCTAATGAAAAAAATGAAATTATGGCACCTAAAACAACTCCTCACCAGTTTTGCACTAGTGAGCGTACTTGCACTTTCCGGATGTGGTGATGACGGTAATGATGGTGCCACAGGAGCACCTGGCCCAGAAGGTTCAACGGGTTCTGTGGGTGAAACAGGTCCGTCAGGTACTACGGGAACATCAAGAATTACCGAGACCATGGATTCAGTAATAACTAGTGCCACAGTTACCGCTGAGGGTAAGTTAACTGTTGATTTCACCATAGAAGATGACATTGGTATAGGGTTCAATGGACTGCAAGGCAGTCAAATTCGATTCACTGTCGCCCAATTAACCCCCATTGATGCTACCTCGGGTGAATCGTCTAAATGGCAAAGTTATATCAACAAAACAGAAAGTGCGCCAACGGATCCAACTAAGGGCTCTGGCACTGAAGATGCCATACAAGCAACCTATGAAAAAGCGAGTGCTGAAGGAGGACTATTTATCAACAATAATGACGGAACGTACCGCTATACCTTTAGTTTCGATATGGGTAATGTAACCTCACCACTAGCCGTTACCTATAATCCTGAGTATACCCAAAGAATTGCTTTTCAAATAAGTGGTGATGGTTATCCTACTATGAATAGAAACTATGACTGGCAGCCATCAACAGGTGCAACCGATTCAATTACCAGCCGTAATATGGTTACTCAAGGAACGTGTAATAATTGTCATGGTGAACTTGCTTTACACGGTGGTGGGCGTGTTGATACTGCCTACTGTGTGACTTGTCACAACCCTGGTAGTAGTGATGCAAATAGTGGTGAAACGGTCGATTTTAAAGTTATGGTGCACAGAATTCACCGCGGCGCTAACTTACCTTCCGTTATTAATGGCAGTGAATTTGCTATCTGGGGATATAGAGACAGCAAACATGATTACTCTGGTACAGAACTACCACAAGATATTCGTAACTGTACCAATTGTCATGATGATAGTAATACGGCAACACCCGATGCAAAGAACTGGATGCAACAGCCAACAATGCAAGCCTGTGGCTCTTGTCATGACGACGTAGATTTTGCTACCGGTACTGGTCATCTTGCGGGTGCTCAGGCTGACAATAGTCAATGTCAAACCTGTCATGGTGAAGCTGGCTTTAGCTCGGTACGTAACAACCATGTAGGTGTAATGAACTTCAAAGATATAGCCCGTACCGCCATTGTTACCGAGCCTAAAGCAGCACGAGTTAACTTAGCGAACGGTGATGTAGAAGTGGATGTAATGATAACATTAGAGGGTGTACCTGTTACGGCCTTGCGTGATACTAATGACGTTGATACGCCACAAGGTGCTAAGTTTGGTAAATACAAATACGGTGCTGACAACGGCGCCCTAGCGATTAACTGGGACAATGGCACTGGCTATCAATTAAATCACCAAGAAGTTATCTTTAATGATTGCACACCTGACGGCGCTGGCTTATTCACTTGTTCAGCACCTAGTCTGCTAGCGGGTATTACGGCAACTGATGTCATCACAGTAACACCGGTTAGCGTATTCGTTTGTATGAATGAGAAAGACGGCGCAATTGTTCGTTGTGACTCACCCGAAACAGCCTCTATGGATGTTGCCCAAATAGAATCAGACCCAAGCATCGTTTTCTTTAAAGGTGATGGTTCTCTCACCACTGAGGCATACAACAAAATTGGCGCCAACATGGAGTCTTGTCAAAGTTGTCATGCGGATAAAATTTTCCATAACGGTTCAACTGACCTAACTCAATGTAAAACATGTCACAATGCAACACGTACTGGGTACCGAGGCTTAGGTGATTTAAAACGTCATGTCCATCGTTTACATTCTGGTTTAGACAAAAATGCCCTCGATGATAGCAACCCTGAGAAAATTGACAATTTTCCAAATAATATTGACAACTGTAATGCATGTCATTCGACAGGCCAATTTGATCTGCCAATTCAGAAAAACACCCGTGCATCAGCTGCTTCAGGAGCAAGTGGTACCGTTTATGTCAGTCCAACGGCGGTTGTCTGCGGAAGTTGTCACTTGAACGTTAAGTTAGGATTAATTGACCCGAACTTACCTGGACTGATTGATCCAACCAAAGGAGTAATATCAGCTAAAAACCAATCACTTATTGACCATATGATACAAAATGGGGCTGTTTTTGGTAGTGCAGACTTTGATTCCGCCAATAAAGTAGAATCATGTGCAGTTTGTCATGCTATTAATGCTGAGTTTGCGGTTGATAAAATACATGATTTACATTAAGCAGCGATAATATTCATTATGAATTAAAAATAGACCAAGTGTATGCACTTGGTCTATTCCTGTTTAACGAGATGCATAATAAATTAAATAATAAAGAGTACAATCTATGGGCAAAATATATACTGCTTTTTTAACGACATTACTCATTACCTCACTCCTGTCAACGCAGAGTTTTGCTACAAATATAAAAGATACAGAAACAAAGGAAATAAAAGAGACAATCACCCCACTAACAGCTGAGCAACTTGACCTATTGTTAGTTAAAAAATTTAAAAAAGGCAAATATTCCAAAAAAGGTGCAGACAGTTGTCTTAAGTGCCACGATGGTCAATCTGACAACAATGCTATGGGCATATTCGATAATGTTCACGGGCGTCAAGATGTCGAAAATTCTCCATTCACTGGTTTACAGTGTGAGGCTTGCCACGGACCAGCAGGTAAACATGCCAATAAAGTGCGCCAAGGTAACCTGAGAGAGCCGATGATCACCTTTGGTGAAAAATCCCTAGTTGATGCTGATAAACAAAACAGTGTTTGCTTAAGTTGTCATGAAGATAGACAACGGATTGCTTGGCAAGGAAGTTCTCATCAAAATGAACAAGTACCTTGTGCATCTTGTCATCAAGTACATAAAGCTCAAGATCCAATGCTATTTAAACAACAACAGAATCAATTATGTGGCAGCTGCCATAAAGAGCAGTTACATGCTCTAAACAAGCGATCTAGTCATCCATTAAAATGGGGCCAAATGGCCTGTGCTGATTGTCATAACCCTCATGGCTCATTCGCCGAGCATGAGTTGAAGCGACCATCGATAAATGAAACTTGTTACCAGTGTCACACTGAGAAACGAGGCCCATTGCTATGGGAGCATGCACCTGTGGCCGAAGATTGTAGTGTTTGCCATGACTCACATGGCGCTATCAATGCAAACTTACTTAAACAGCGTACTCCACAGCTATGCCAAGATTGTCATACCCCAGCAGATCATCCTTCAACGGCTAAAGCTGGCAATGAATTTGTTGAAACAACACAAAGTGCCTTTGTGTTAGGACAAAACTGTATGAATTGTCATAGCCTAGTGCATGGCAGCAATCACCCTGCGGGTCGAACATTTAATCGTTAATATTCAAATTAAAGTCAAGGAGTACAATCATGAAAAGTTCTAAACATCCGCCGCTCCTTAATGGCATTACTATTGCTATTTTTCTTTGTTTCACAACAAGTTCTCTCGCTGATGGTTTTAACTTAAAAGCGGCAAAGACAAATAAAATTAATAAAGACAAATGGCTTTGTAAATACTGTGTTGTCATAGCGAACTCCTCTGCAAAAATAACCGCTAATTTGAGCAGTACCCAAAATGATACCCAAAATAATACACGGAATAATAATGGCCGTTTTTCCACCGATATTGGTGATGACAATGAAGATGTTTCTGGTCATATAAACGCTGATATAGATAAGAGAGAACAAGGTAAACACTATCGCTTGCTTGTTAAAGGAATAGGAAAAGACAACAGCAGTGTACAATTGCTTGCTGCAAAAGCAGGCTCTTATAAAGCGCTATTAAATTATGAAACACTAAACCAGTTTGGTTATAACTCTGGTCTAACACCCTATACCAACCCTGGTGATGCTTCATTAGTATTACCAGATAACTGGCAGCGAGTTGCAACAACATCCCAAATGCCAGGTGAAAGCTTTAATAGCTTTTCTAACAAAATTGAAAGAGAATCTTGGCAGCTAACCGTTGATAAACAATTTGGCAAAAATTGGCAAGGTTATGTTGATGTTCAAAATCAAAACAAACAAGGCATAAATAGCACCAGTGGCAATATTCTTAACAAAGTGGTGATATTACCAACAGGGGTTGATCAAAATCATCAGCAGTTTGACGTTGGCAGTTACTTTGCCTACGAATATGGAACGCTTTTGTTAAATTATTATAAAAGTGACTTTAATAATAAACGCTCCGCAATAAATTGGGATAGCCCCTACTCTGTATTATTTGGCGGTGCAGATGGTGGCCAATTATCTATCGCGCCAGATAATCAATTTGATCAAATAAGCTTTTTCGGCAGCTATCGTAAGAATAATTTAAACCTTCAGGCACGTGTTAATTATGGACAACTAACACAAAAAGAATCGTTTTTGCCTTATAGTAACAACCCGCTGTTAGCCACTAATGCGCTGCCATCAAGTAATTTAAATGGCGAGATAATAACCTTATCAAGCCATATCAAAGCTCAGTATAAAACCGACAACAAATGGAAAATAACAGCAAATTACCAAATAGACGATCGTGACAACAATACACAAAGTAATGAATATCAACAGGTATACACTGACAGTGCCATATTGAACGATGTCGCTTCAAATCGACCATACAGTTTCAAGAAAACGAAAGTCAATTTATACAGTCAGTACCGTTTTGCAATGGGGTCGCAGTTAACGTTTGGTTGGCAAATAGATCAAAGAGAACGCGACTTACAAGATAGAAATAAAACCGAAAATAAAAAGTATTGGTTCAAAGTTTCTACACGATTTGCGCCTTTTAACACTGTTAATGTTGAGTTAACACGAGAGCTTCGCGATGGCTCACTTTATAATCGTACAGATCAAACAACACCGATTAATGATGCATTGGCATTACAAAAATATTATCAAGCTGACAGGGAACGAGAACAAGCCAAAGGCAGATTATCTTTTAACCCGTTTAGTAACGCCGAAGCAAGTAGCTTGGTCAATACAGAAGTCAATATTCAAGCTTACTTCTCACGGGATAAATATCAAAAAACTGATATAGGGTTAATTGAAAGTAAACGCCGTGGCGTTGACTTGTCATTAAGCACAGCTTTTAACAAGCACCTGTCAATGTTCATTTATACCCATAAACAATGGCAAGATAATATTAGCCAAGGCAGTTATTGGTTCGAGCAAGTTGATTGGTTGGGTAACCAAGATGACAAATCAGATAGTGCAGGTATAAATTTAGTTGCTGAAAAGTTATCGGATGGCAAACTGACCCTGGGAATGGATTACAGCTACTCATATGCTCTTGGTACGACACAAGTAAATACCCCTTCATTATCAAGCAGTGACAGTCACAACGAACTGGTTGTTAATTCTCATGACATCAAAGTATATGCAGATTATATCTATTCACCTGTTCTAAACTTGCATTTTAATGTTTTATATCAAAAATTTGACGAACAAGACTGGCGATTTGAATATGACATAGACAGCATTGTAAATGTACTTGGCAACGGTTTTTTAAATTATAACTACGATGCCTATAGACTGGTCGCAGGAATGACTTATCAGTTCTAATTTTTAGAAAATATAGTTAAGCACACGACTTAATTGCGCACTTATCCATAAGCACAATGGTAGTTATGCGCAAAGAAGGAAATTACTTTTCTTTATAACATAAAGCTAATGTTCCAATTGACGTCATAATGACGGCCGAATATCACAATCAAACTGGTAATCATGATTAATTCTTTACGCTATTCTAGAGCTATTACACCTTATCTTGGCAGATAAATCATCATCACCACACAAAACACCACAATAACCCAGAAAGCTTTAATAAAAAAATTAATTTTGCTACGTTTATCGTGTGGGTGTTTTTGTGGAAGAGTCATACCACAATGCCTGCAGTCAGTGTCCTTTTTATCATTATCACCCTGACAATAAAGGCATTTTTTAGCTTCTTCATTCATGTTTATACCTTTTTTTAGACCTTTGTTTATAGTTGAAAAGTTCCTTATTGAGCGGTCAATTGATGATATAACTGAGGCAAACGTAATGGTAATTGCTCAGGTCTTAAAATAACCGTAAAGCCATCGGCTCCAAAAAGATAAGGTAAATACGCTTGTGCATCAGTATCAATAGTAATGCAAAAAGGTTTAATGCCTAAGCGTTTTGCTTCTTTAACAGCATTATGAGTATCTTCTATGCCGAAACGGCCTTCGTAGTGATCAATATCATTAGGTTTACCGTCAGTTAAAATAAGTAATAATTTTTCACTACTTTTTTGCTCATTAATAACCTGAGTTGCTTGACGAATAGCTGCCCCCATACGGGTATAGAAGCCGGGTCTGATCGCTTGAATACGCCCTCTAACATGATCACTATAACTTTCATTAAAGTTCTTAAGCATGGTAAAACGAACATTATGTCGTTTCACTGAAGAAAAACCATACATCGCAAAGTTATCACCCACTGATTGTAATGCCTCACCAAATAACAACAAACTGTCTTGCACAACATCAATGACTCGGTTTTCATTATCTATATGAGCATCAGTAGACATTGATAAATCAGCCAATAATAGACAAGATAAATCACGGTTATTTCCTCGAAAAGATTTATATAAGCCTTTTTCAGCACTGGGCGCTATTTTACTTTCAACATGAAAGTCTAACCAAGCGCTTAAGTCTAGCTCTTCACCTTGAGGTTGAGCTTTCAACCAGTATCGAACACTGCGTAATTGCTCAAATTGTGCCTGAATGATTTTCGATATTTTTTGTAATCGTACGGGAAGTTTCTCGGCCTTTGCACCCTTGGGTAACATAGGTTGTAATAAACATCGGTCTTCTTCAAGGATTTGCTTTTTATAATTCCATTCAGGTAATTTAATTCCCTCACCTAATGGTATGTCGTCTTCAGACGCTGATGGCAAATCAAGATCAATTTTGATTTGTGCACTTTTTTGTTGTTCTTGTTGCTTTGCTAGCGTGATTTTATCAAGATCTTCTACCGTTCTTGACATATCTTCGTCATCATCACTATCGTCAGAGCCGCGATCAAGTTTAGAAAACTCACTCCAAGAAAATAAACTCTCTAGGCGAAAAATCATCATGCCATTTCGCTCATCAGGTGAATCAACACGTTCAGCTTCTTTTCGACTTGTTTGAGATTTTTTAGCGGATTTTTTCTGTTCTTCGTCTTCACTATCTTCTTCACCACCTTCTTCATCGTTTTGGTACTCTGCTACTAATACTTCATCAGAACAGGCTGAGGGGTATAACCATAAATAGACTGCTTTAGGTGCAAAGTTAACCATGGGAAACTCGGTTACCGAGCCCGGCGTTAAAATAGCCTTAACAATGGCTTGTTCCATCTGCTGCTCAGCTTTAGGTAACTTGTCAATTTCAGGCCTACTTGCAACAAAAGCTTTGGCTAATCGACTATAGCGATGACGAAGTGCGGGGAATTTTTCTAAAACATTAACAACTAACGCTTGATTATCAGTAGCCCAATGAGAAAACCGCCCGCCGTGGTGCGAAGCTAAAACAGCTAACCAGATATATAAATCATAGTTTAATGACTTGTCGTCGAATATTGCAAGCGACTCAGGCAAACGTAAACTCTCTTCATCTTGCCATGCCAAACTAACCAGTTGAGTATCACCTGAAATTTTTTGCAATAAGCTTTTACGACTTAAGTATTCTCGCCCTGTAGCCGCTTCAACCCGCTTAACCGCATTTCCGCCTAAAGCACGAAAAACCATGCCTACTGATTTACTTACTTCATCAAAAGATACACGGGCATGATCAAATTCAGGGTTAGCCTTTCTCGTAATATATTTATGCCACAGACCACCAACCCACTCTTCCATAACTCTAAAACCGTTTAACTAATAAATAATGGGGTGATTGTATCAAATGATATGGCTTTGTATGTGATTTGAGTCAATATTAATAAACTATGCGCCTACATATTTTAATCAGGAAAAGTTTATTATTAACAAAGAATGTCATTCCAGCTGTAAGCAGACATGAAAAATACAAATAAAACATTAGTCCATTTTTTTACCGTTCCTACACAAAATCAGACCTATACCCATTGCCAATCAAGATGTATTTTTAGGCACTTTGAATGGTAAAGGGTATAAGTTCTTATGGTGAAAAATCCATTAGTGCTAAAATTAATCATTACGTGTTTTTCCTCGTAACGAAATTATACTCCTAGCAGTGCTTAACCCAATGCTCGTATTTCTGCCAGTGCATTTTCAATTTCCTGCTCATTGTTGATAAGAGACGGAGCAAACCTAGCGTGGCTAGTACGATACGGTGTGCTACTCATAATAATTCCTTTACTGTGCAGTTTTTTCACTACGTTGTCAGCACTCATACCTGCGACGTCGAAGCATACTAACCCCGAAGAAAACTCACTTGATTGAGGTGTGTAAAGAGTTACATGAGGCATTTTTGCCAAGCCGGCTTTAGTTTGAGTATTCAATTGGTGAATACGTTTTTGCACATTTGCTTTGCCCAATTTTATATGAAGATTAAAGGCTTCTGGCAGTGCCCAACGATGTTCAAAAGAGTGAAATCCACCTGGTGACATGTGTTCACCTACAGGCACTTGATCTTGAGTACTATTGCCTAACCACACATCATATGAAGCACTGAAACTAGGAATAACAGGTTCACTGTTTGCCCAGGCACGATCACTGCCCCAAATAACACCTGTACCTCTAGGACCAAAGAGCCATTTGTGTGTACCAGCGACAAAAAAATCACACCCTAATGTAGAAATATCTTCATCTTCAATGCCAAAACCATGCACACCGTCTACACAAAATAATATCTGATGATCTGTCTTTCGAGCTTTGTTAATGACTTTAATTGCGTCTGCCATCGCTCGGATAGGCAATTTTACACCTGTTGAAGAATGAACCCACGTTGAAGCTACCACACGGGTTTTGTTATTAATTCCTGCTCTTAATCGTTTGATTATATCTGATGTACTAACTTTGGCTGGATTTTCGTAAAGTGCTATGCGACGTACTATCGCCCCAGTTCGTTTCGCTCGATATGCTAATGACATATCCGTTGAGTAGTGATCATGGACGGTCTGTAAAATTTCATCGGCTGGTTCTAGTTTCAGTCCACTGTAAATCATTGCTAAACCCATGGTGGTACTATCGGTTAGCGCTATATTTTGAGGTTGACCTCCCATATATTCTGCTGCCACCTTAGCGATGTCGTGTTCAATAATTTGGAAACGATCGTGCCAATAATCGGAAGGGTTTTCATCTAACCCGCGTCTGTGCATTTCGATTGCATCAGAAACAGGTTTGGGGTGGGAAGATAACAGAAATGTAGACAACTGAATGTATTTTTTGGTTAATGGAAATAAATCACGTAATGCTGTCCAATCACCTGGTGCGATAGTATATTTTTCATTAACAGCTGGCCGCGTCCCAGCCAATAAATTACTTGAAGCGAGTAAACCTGCACTAACACTAATCCCTAGACTACTCAAAAACTTTCTTCTTAGCATGTGATTCTCCTTTTGTAGGCAATACCAACAACTGGTTTTTAGCATTGCACACAGATAGTTAAAATAGGTGTGATTTGCCAATTTAAAGGTGATTACTATAAGCTGACTGATTTAAATTTAGTATATAAATAGATAATTGCCAATCAGTAATGTGACAGTGTGTATATATCCTTTCAAATACTAAAGTCACTTATGGTTCAAAAAAGTTCCCTATTTAGAGGGGTAGCTAGTTGATTTAATATTTTTTACATTAATAGCGGATCTGATTTTGAGTGGTTTTATCTCATGAATTTGTTATTCAACATGGTAATAGCGCCTACAAAAGCGATAATTCTAATGATAGTTTTGTTAAGGTTTTTAGATATCAGCCAGTGCACAAAATCTATCAGCAGCTCATAATAGAAAGGCTGATGTCTGAAAGGCTCACAATGACCAAAAAACGCCTTCAAAATTCATCTTTGCTCACGACCATTTTGTGCTCGAAGTTGTCTTTTTGGACGTGAAATAAAATAAAGATTTGGTGGCAAAAATCACCCTATTTAAAGTGAAACTTTATTTCGGGTTATGGAACAAAATTTCCAGCCAGAAAATTTAACCTTATGGCCGTTTTAGCGCCTGAATCCAAAAAATATACAATGGATCTTCGACAAAAGACTTCGAAGATGACGTTATTAATGAACTCCTGAGTAAAGTACATAGGCAAGTAAAACAATTAAAAAATCGGAAGTTTATGTGCCATAGCGCGCGCTAAGTTAAGCATACCAACCAGTACAAAACAGGCATGCAAGGTAACAAAATAAAAAACAGTTATCATGACTGAAACATCAAATTGATCTGAAAATAAAATATAAAAGATGGGCGCAACACCCAACATTACCCCTGCTAATGTTGAAACCTGAACACTTCGAATCAAGTGAACTCGGTTAAAATTTGAAATGCTTTTTGGTTTCATTCTATTAGGCTGAGTTTGAAAAAGATAATATACCAGCAGTAAAAAACTGCCTAAAGGAACAAGTAGTAAATTAGATAAATAAAGCGATTGATAAATAATTGCAGGCTTGTTTTGCTGATTTGATTTCATGTTCGCTTACCTTTGTTATAACCAATATACATAAAGTAAAAGTATAATAATATTTAAACCAAATAAATTACCCCTATTATAATAGGGAGCAAAATAATATAGGCTAATAACAACCGTCGCCAAAATTTAGGTGCATGTTTAAGCTCCATAAAAATATCAATTATTTGCTGTCCCTTTAAAAAAACAATAAATAAAACAATACTGATAAACAAGCTTTTTGGTGCATTGAATAACACAAGGAATGAACCTATGTAGGCAGAGATTACCGTTAAAGCAAGCAGCCAAAGCCAACTTAACGTATTTTTTTTGTTAGGGTTACTTACCTTTATGCTCTCTTTCATATTGGCTTTCATATTGGCTTTCATCAGCATCACATCACATAAACTAAGGGAAATAAAATAATCCATAGCATATCAACCATGTGCCAATAACTAGCACCCGATTCAAACCCTGAAATATTACTCGCGTTATATTCATTTTTAGCCGCTTTGAGCGCAACGAAAACAAGAATAACCATACCTAATAAAACATGCATTAAATGAAAAAAAGTAATCATAAAATAAAGCGTAAAAAAGGTATTAGTTTCAATATCAATGCCCTGCTCAAATAATGATAAATACTCCCATATTTTCACCCCGATATAGATACTTGCTACGAGCTTAGCCACAACGAGTAACTTTGCTGATTGTTTACCATCTCCTTGATGCATTTTAGTTAACGCTAAGGCAACAAAAAAACTGCTAGTGATCAGGGTAAGGGTATTAATTAAACCTGATATTTGATGTAATTTAGCTTTCCCTTGGGTAAATATTTCTGGGTTTAACTGCTCAGAAACGGCAAAGCCTATAAATAAAATGGCAAAAACCGTTAATTCTGCCAAAATAAAAAACCACATAGCTAAGTCACCCGGCAGACGATTTGCTAAAACAGGTGTTTTGTTTACTTCTACCAAGGCAGTTTGCGCTTCAACACTTATGATGTTATTCATTATTTAAGCTAATACCACTTCTATCAGGTTTATTCATCAAAATAGATTTTGGCAACATCCATCAACGCTTTAACCGTTTGAGGATCATCTGATAATGGCTCAGCTAAACAGCAGCGACAAACATCTAAAACATTCATACCTGAACTAATCATGCGGGCTGCATAAATCAATAAACGTGTTGAAGCCACTTCATCTAAGTCATTTTGTTCTAATTTTCTAAGCGCACCTGCTAACTCAACGAGTTTAAAGGCTAAATGTGCATCAACGCCTGTTTCTTTAATCAATATCTGTTGTTCAATTTCTGGTACTGGGTACTCAAAACGTAACGCAACAAAACGTTGTCGGGTACTTGGCTTCATCCCTTTTAGTAAGTTTTGATAACCGGGGTTGTATGAAACAACCAACATAAAACCTGGCGCAGCTTCAAGTAACTCGCCTGTTCTCTCTAGTGGTAATATTCGTCTATCATCAGCGAGCGGATGCAATACAACAGTGGTATCTTTACGGGCTTCAACCACTTCATCTAAGTAACAAATCCCCCCCTCCCTAACGGCTCTAGTTAATGGACCGTCTTGCCAATAGGTTCCTTCTGGCCCTATTAAATGCCGACCCACCAAATCTGCAGCAGTTAGGTCATCATGACAAGCCACTGTGTATAAAGGTTTATTTAATTTTTCAGCCATATAAGCAACAAAGCGTGTTTTACCACAGCCTGTTGGCCCTTTAATTAAAACCGGTAGCTGATGTTCAAAGGCATGATTGAACAAGGTAACTTCGTTGCCTTGTTCTTGATAAAAAAGCTCTTTCGTTGACATGTTAATTATTTAACTCGGTAAAATTTCTTGTGCGTAAAATACCCTAGCATAAATAAAAGTACAAATCAGATCGAACGCTTAATTGATAAGGATCATTGAAAAGTGAAAGTTAGCTTATTTCTATAAGATATAAGCTTTAACTTTTAAAGTACGGTAAGTTTCGTTAGAATAAATCCCTCGCTTTTGCCCTTTTAAATATAGTTGTAATATGCACGCAGTTTTTGAATACATCCCATTAGTTATATTTTTCATCGTGAATAAGTTTGCCGATATATATTGGGCTACCGGTTCATTAATAATCACCTCGGCTTTACAGATTCTTTATTATTATAGTAAAAAAGAAAAAGTGCCTACACGTAATTGGATATTTTTTGGCTTAATTGCAGTTTTTGGTGGACTGACAATTTTTTTACATGATGATGCTTTCATCAAGTGGAAAGTAACTATCATCAATGAGATTTTTGCACTTGCACTCGTGATTAGTTATTACGTTTTTAACAAAAATATTATTAAGCAATTTCTATCCGAGTCAATAACACTGCCCGATCCTATTTGGGTTAAGCTAAATATTGCTTGGGCTATCTTCTTTGCATTTTGCGGTGCACTAAACTGGTATGTTGCTTTTAATTTTGATTTAGAAACGTGGGTAAACTTTAAAGTGTTTGGCTTAACAGGCCTCATGTTTGCCTTCTCTATTATCACTATATTATCGTTGAGTAGATATATGAATGATGAAAGTGATGATATCACCGATGCAATTGAAGACAGCGTAGAGATTACTTCAAATGTGATAAGCAAACCGCAACACAATAAAGACAATGACAAAATATAGGAAAGTTCATGTTCTATCTAATTTACAGTGAAGACGTTACCAATAGTTTAGAGAAAAGGTTATCAGTAAGAGAGCATCATTTAGCACGTTTAAGTGCCTTACAAAATGAAGGTCGTTTGTTAGTTGCGGGTCCTTGCCCTGCTATTGATAGCAATGACCCCGGTGAAGCTGGTTTTACTGGTTCATTAATTATTGCTGAATTTAACGACTTAGCGCAAGCACAAGCATGGGCAGATGAAGACCCATACATTGCTGCGGGTGTTTATGAAAAAGTAATCGTTAAACCTTATAAAAAAGTATTCCCTGCTTAGTAACAGCTGCATAATAATATGACAAAAAAAATAGTAACCTTAAGTGTTTTAATTCTCACACAATATATATTTACATCGCCTGTTTACGCTCAAAAAACATTAGATGAATGTGAGAAAACACAGCAAACAACGCTGAAGAAATCTCGTTGCTTTGATAATGTAAAGGAAGTGCTTGATCGCGAAATGCAAACATGGGTAAATAATCATACTTTTAATTTGGAAGAAAAAGCATTAATGACTGGCCGTTATGCAGCCTTAAAAATGTTCAAACGTTCACAAAATGATTTTATTACTTTTCGTGATAATGATTGTCGATGGCAATACCTAGCTATTTCACCAGAAAAAGGTGCAGCTTTAGCTTATAAAAAATGCTATCTAATAGTTACTCAAAGTCGTATTAATGAACTAAGCATGACGCCCTAAAAGTATGACTCTAAAGATATAGTTCTATAGGTAAAGAGTCAAACCACTTCAATGTAGTTATTTGCTTTTTTGAGCTTTATCTATTTCCTGTACAACACTTTCTTCATCACTAAGTAAAACCGCTAACCAACGCCCTTCAGGTGAACTTTCAAAACCAATTTTTAAAATCATAGTCAACGGCACACTAAGTAACATACCAACAGTGCCTAATAACCATCCCCAGAAAATTAACGATAAAAAAACCACTAAGGTTGATAAACCTAAGCCTTTACCTAAATATCTAGGCTCAACCATATTCCCCATAATCATATTAATAGCAACATAACCAAGCCCAATAAAGCCAGCTTCACCTAAACCTAGTTGTAAAGCAGCGAGTGTTACCGCGGGCACGGCGGCAATAATAGAGCCAATATTAGGGATATAATTAAGTAAGAAAGCAAACACGCCCCATAAAAGGTAAAAATCTAAACCAAAAATCCACAACATTAGTGAAACGATAATACCCGTTGCAATGCTGACCAGTGTTTTAATGGCAATATAGTGGTTCACCGACGCTAGAAAGCGTTCTATTTGCTTTAAACGCATTTCTGGATCGTCTAACGCAAAATGTAATTTGAGTGGGAATGATGATGCTTCAAATAACATGAAAACAACGGTAAGTATGATTAAAAAGAGGTTGGCCATTACCGATCCAAAACCACTAAGCATGTTTGCAGCCATGCCCATTGCGACAGCAGGATCAAAGTATTCTAATAAAATAGCAGAAGATATTTGAATGTTATAGCGAGATAAAAAAGCAGTTACCCAAGTAAATTGTTCCTTTAATTGTAGTCGATATTGTGGGATAAGTTGCGACAACTCATTTAAGGATTTTCCAACTAAACCTGCTAACGACAAAGCAATAGTGACAAATATACCAATGACCAAAATGACCGAAATCACTTTAGGTATTTTAAATTGACTAGCTTTTGCGACTAAAGGATTGCAAATAATAGCGATAAATAAAGATAATAAAAAAGGGACTAATATATTTGCTGCCGTTTTTATGCCTGCAAAAATGATAAATATAGCGGCAACTGTTACAAAACCTTTAACCATAGAGCTATTTTTAGCTAATGAAACCATGAAAATAAATCCTTATTTTTTTATCACGTGAATATACCTTAAATTCATACTTTTCACTAGCTTAGTAATGTTGTCTCTTACCTATATAAGTTAACTTAACCAAGTTTCCTTAATAAACCCTGAGTATTTTGTCGCATTGTCCTAGCAACCATGAGGTAACCAATGGTTGCAACGAAAATGGCACCACTTGTAGGTCCTAGTAACCATATATAGGGATGTAATCGACCGTCAATATTGAAAAGTTGTTGTTGAATAATCAACAATGCAACATCGCTTACCATGGCAGCGACTAACCCAGAAATTGCGCCTAATAATAAAAACTCATAAAGAGTAGCCAACTTTATCAAACGCCCTCGTGCTCCTAAAGTACGTAATATCACCACTTCTTGCATACGCTCAGCTAAACTTGCTTGAACCTGCGAAACAAGTACTAACGCTCCACTGACTAATACAATAGACAAAACAAACCCTATGGCTAATGTCACTTGAGAAATAATAGACTGCGCCTGTTCTATCTGCGACTTAATGTCTATCATGCTTATGGTAGGGTAACGCTGGAGTAACTGACTAATATCCTTTGTGTGTCGGTCTTGCAACTTTGCCGCACTAAAATAGGTAACGGGCACTTTGCCTGCCATATTAGGACTTAAAATCATCACAAAATTAGGTTTTAAATTTCCCCAATTAACACTTCTAAAGCTAGTTACTTTGACTTTAAATTTTTGCTCGTTAACTAAAATAGTTAAGGTATCGCCCAATGCTAAATCAAGCGCATCTTTCCAGCCTTCAAATACCGACACCTCTATTTCATCGTCCTCACTACTATTTGTACTAGCATTAATATTGCTAAACCACTGGCCTTCTGTTATTTCATTGCCTTCAGGTAATTTATCTAACCAAGTTAAATTCGGTTCGCGTCTTACGCCTTCTCTAGCATCTTTATCTTTTTCTTCACCTTCTTGCTTTGAGACTCTTCGCGCAAATGCTTCACCGTTTACCGCATCAACTCTACCACTAAAAACAGGGTAAAAAGCTTCATGAATAATACCTTTATCAACAAAGAATTCTTTAAGTGGCGTAACTTCTTGTGCTGCAATATTGATAATGAACATGTTTGGCGCATTTTCAGGTATTTGCATTTGCCAATCTGTAATCATGTCATTTTTCAACACCACTAAAAATAACATCAACTTAATAGCCAAGGCAAAACTGATTAATTGAATAGCATTAGCATTCGCTCTTTTTTGCAAGGTAGCTATTGCCAACGACCAGCTAGTGCCAGGCCTAAGCCCTAAACGACGGCCAGCAGCAAAGAATAATCTTGAAAGTCCAAATAAAATGACAATGATCAGCAACGTTGAGCCAAATAAAATTAAGGTTGTGATTATTTCGCCACTAAATAACCACATTAAAACAAAAATAGTCATCAAAGAGATAGCAATATGAATGCGACTCAACGCTAACGTATCACCTAAGTTACGGCGTAACACCCTCAGTGGCGGAATATCAAATAAATCTAATAAAGGTTTAAGTGAAAACATTAACGCACAGACCACACCAATAAAAGTCGATAACAACCAAGGACGAAAACCCGATTGAGGCAACTCTGTTCCCATAAATTGAGCCAAATATCCCGCACCGATATACTGCAATACAAAACCAATAGCCAAGCCTGCAATAATAGAAAAAAGGGTCACTAAGCTTAAGTGGAGTAAAAATATATTTCGAATGGTTGTACGGCTACCCCCTAGCGTTTTCATCATCGCCACTGGATCATATTGGCGTTCACAATAACGTTTAGCTGATACCGCCATAGCCACTGCGGCTAACATAATGCCAAATAAACCGGCCAACAGTAAAAATCGCTCTGCACGGTCTAAATTATCCCCCAAGGGTGATTGCCTGTCTTTGATACCTTCCCAGTTTTGATTGCTTTTAAGCTGTGGTTTTAACCAAGCATAATAGCTTGTTATTAGCTGCTCAGTGCCCGCAAAAAGTAAACGATGAAAAACTCTGCTACCCACTTGTACTGCTTTTGTTGTAGGAATATCGTCATAGTTTAGTAATACACGTTTATTACCTGATAACGAAAAGAATGGTGCATCAGGCTCACTCATTAATACTTTACTAATTAAAAATACACCAGCACCTAGTTCAACTTTATCGCCAACTTTTACGCCTAGGCTATAAAATAAACCTTCGCTAAGCCAAACTGAGCCAGATTTTGGGCCGCTATCAACATCATACGCTTGACCAATCAAGCTATCTTTAATGGTGATTTTTCCTCGAAGAGGATATGACTGAGTAGTCGCTTTTACCGATCCTAAAACCAATTCTTCATTGGCGAACAACATAGAGTCAAAAAATAGCATTTGTGCCGTTTCAAGGCCGTATTTCTTTGCATTGTCTAAGATCTCTGGCTCAAAAGCATGATTACTTGAAAGCCGCCTATCGGCAGCAATAAAATCACTGCTTTTTTGCTCAATATTTAAACTTATTCGCTCTGTTATAGACGACAAACTAAAAACAGTGAGCACGGCTAGTGCAATGGCAGCAAAAATAATGGTCAGTTCACCGCGACGAAATTCGCGAGAAAACAATGTAAACGCTAGCTTAACCCACATTAACCACTACCCCTTCGCTTATTTTTTCAAGCTGCCCTCCTTCAATATGGATGATACGCTGACATTGTTTGGCTAATTGTTCATCGTGCGTCACTAACACTAAAGTAGTGCCGTTTTGCTTATTCAAATCAAACAATAATGTTTCAATTAAGTGACCATTTTTACTATCAAGGTTTGCTGATGGCTCATCAGCAAAGAGAATCTTAGGAGAGCCAATAAATGCCCGAGCAATAGCAACCCGTTGCTGCTCTCCCCCTGATAATTGTGATGGATAATGTGCTAACCTGTGTGAAAGCCCTACTTTTTCTAAAAGCACTAAAGCTTGTGCTTTGGCATCATGTTTTCCTGCTAGTTCGGCTGGTAGCATGACATTCTCTAAGGCTGTTAGGCTTTGTACCAACATAAAAGATTGAAAGACAAAACCTACTTTTTCAGCCCTAACGCGCGCGCGCGCTTCTTCATCAAGTGTACTTAGCGCATCACCATCTAAATGGATCTCTCCTTCGCTTGCTATATCTAACCCAGCTAATAGGCTAAGTAAGGTTGATTTACCTGAGCCTGACGCTCCGACAATGGCAATAGACTCTCCTGACTTGACAGAAAAGTTAATATCGCTAAGGATAGTGAGGCTTCCTTCAAGCGTGCTAACACGTTTGCTTAGCCCTGATATTTGAATAACATTTAACTGAGAAAGTACTGACATGACCCGTTTATTCCTAAATTTAGCACTTGTTATAACATTGACATTACTGTCATTTTCAAGCTTTGCTAAAGACAAAATATTGCTTATTGGTGACAGCTTAAGCGCTGGCTATGGACTAGAGCAAGCACAAGCTTGGGTTCATTTGTTACAAAATAAATATGATGAAAACAATGAAGCTATCATATTAATTAATACTGCCATCAGTGGACAAACGAGCGACAACGCTTTGTTAAAAATAGATGTTTGGCTCAAAACACATCAACCTAGCTACGTATTAATTGAACTAGGTGGTAATGATGGTATTAGAGGTTTTCCAGTTAAGTTGCTGCAAAAACATTTAACCGAGCTAGTCACCAAAAGCCAAGAACAAGGCGCTAAAGTGGCACTAATGGAAATTCAAATTCCACCTAACTTAGGCCCTAGATACAGTAAACTATTTATTGAAAGTTACAGCAAAGTAGCTGAAAAAACGGGTGCTTATCTTATGCCCTATTTTATGACGCTAGTTGCTATTGATTCAAGTTTAATGCAAAACGACAATTTACACCCGAATGCGAAGGCACAACCTATTATTCGCGATTTTATGTACAGTGAAATTGACAAATGGTTACATAATTAAATAGTTAAAACATATCGAACTAACATATATCGAGCTAACATATATTCATTTAACTGGTGCAATAGGCTGTTTTCAAGGTAAGATCGCCCAGTATATCAAGAACCAACCCCTTATCACTATTACGTTACACGGCTTAACAACTTAATGAGAGCTAAACATGGACTTTATCTGGATTTTTTTTGCTTTTATTTGTGGTTTAGCTGCCAAGTCGATTTCTTTTCCGCCTTCAATTGGTTACCTTTTGGCTGGTTTTGTTTTAAATTTTATCGGCTATCAAGCTGACGATAGCCTTACCGTTTTAAGTAATTTAGGCATTACCTTAATGCTCTTTACCATAGGTTTAAAACTTAATGTTAGAAGTTTATTTAAGAATGAAGTTTGGCTAACCAGTTCACTTCATACTATTACCTGGTTGATAGTTACAGTTATTATTATCAAATTATTTGCTATATCTGCTATTAGTTATTTCGCAGAGCTAGATTTACTAACAGCTATCTTGATTGCTTTTGCCCTAAGTTTTAGTAGTACTGTGTGCGTAATCAAGCTACTTGAAGAAAATGGTGAAATGCGCACCCGACATGGTAAATTAGCCATAGGAATTCTGGTAATTCAAGACATTGTTGCCGTAGCCTTTTTGGTTTTCGCCACAGGTAAAACGCCTTCAGTATGGGCTTTAGCATTGCTGCTTTTATTTGTTATAAGACCCTTAATTAACAAAATCATTGACTACGTAGGTCATGGCGAATTATTACCCTTAGCGGGATTTTTTATCGCACTAGGTAGCTATGAGTTATTTGAATTAGTAAATATCAAAGGAGACTTAGGTGCTTTATTAATTGGCATGTTTCTTTCCTCCCATATCAAAGCAACTGAAATAAATAAATCATTATTAAGTTTTAAAGATATATTTCTCATCGGCTTCTTTTTATCTATAGGCTTTAGCGCAATCCCTACTTTAGAAATGTTAGGGTTAGCAATACTACTCGTATTTATTATCCCATTTAAATTTACTTTATTTTTTGGTTTATTCAGTCTATTAAAAATACGTTGTAGAACCTCTTACTTATCTGCGCTAGCATTAAGTAATTTTAGTGAATTTGGTTTAATCGTTGCTGCAATTAGTGTTACTAACGGCTGGTTGAGTAACGAGTGGTTAGTTATTTTAGCGTTAGCTGTTGCCTTATCTTTTGTAATCACTAATATTTTATATCGTTATGCTCATAACTTTTTTGGTAACTATAAAGCGTTTTTTCACCAATTTGAACGCGCAGAATGTTTAGCTGAAGATACTTTTTGCCAGCCTACACAAGCGCCTATTGTTATAATAGGCATGGGTCGTGTTGGTATGGGAGCTTATAGAGCCATTTGTGAACATGGCGATACACTTGTTTGGGGACTAGATGCAGAGCCAGAAAAAGTTGCTTGGTTAGCAGAACAAGGCGTGCGAGCCTATTGTGGTGACGCTGAAGATGCCTTTTTCTGGGAAAGAATCAACTTATCGAACCTACAACTGGCTTTACTTGCCCTACCCAATGTTATTGACAGCATGAGCATAACCAATCAGTTAAGAGCTGCTGGATATCAAGGAAAGATAGCGGCAATTGCACGTTATGATGATGAACGTGCTCAATTAGAAGAGTTTGGTATTGATAAAGTATTCAACTTTTACAATGAAGCTGGTGTCGGCTTTGCCGATGAAAGTATGGCACTTATCGATTCAAAAACCAGTTAGTACCCACACCCAAGCTGTGCATAACCTGTGAAAAACCTATTCATAAGCCGTATTAAAGTTGTTATTAACGTTATTTAAACACACTATTAAAAAATAAAAAAAACACATTAAAGACTTTTAAATCAACAATTTAAAGTTAAATAAAAATAATTCGCATTAATCATGATTTGCACTACACTTAATTAGTATAGGAAACAACACTATGATGGTTTGGAGGCATAGTGGTGTGGATAATCAAGCACCGTGTTTCCTTTCTATGTAATAGAATAAATGCTCGCAGCAACCTACCTAAACAGATGTGTTTAGGTGATTTTTTATCAATCTTTTTGAAAGTTAAATAGCGCACGGCTCAAACCCCTTTGAGCCACTCCCTTAAGCCCAAACTGAAATAGTTTGGGCTTTTTTTTGCTTATAGAAGCTTAACAGAGCTACAGTTTGAACAGGCGATTAAAATTATCAGTTGATAATTTAGCAATAGTTTCGACTGACTGACCACGAATGCTTGCCAAATGTTTTGCTACTTCAACCACATACGCCGGTTGATTTTCCTTACCACGATGTGGAACTGGCGCAAGATATGGCGCATCAGTTTCAATCAGAAATTTATTATCCGGAACAAGCTTAGCTACTTCTCTTAACGCACTCGCATTTTTAAAAGTAACGATCCCTGAGAAAGAAATATAAAAGCCCAGATCTAGTGCTTGTTTAGCCATATCCCAAGACTCGGTAAAACAATGTAGAATTCCGCCAACCTCCCCTGCTCTTTCAGATCGTAATATATCTAAAGTATCCTGCTGAGCAGATCGAGTATGAATGATCAACGGCTTGTTAAGCTCTTTCGCAACTTTTATGTGTTTTTTAAAAGAGTCTAATTGCAAAGCTTTGGTTTGTGGAGCGTAGTAATAATCTAAACCCGTTTCACCAACGGCTATCACCGCCGGGTTATCAGCGAGCGAACGTAATTCTTCAATATTTACTTCATCGTCTTGATTAAGTGGGTGCATGCCACATGACAGCAGTACATTATCAAAACCTTGAGTTTTCTCTACCATGGCAGGAAAGTCTTTTAAGGTAACACTAACACACAAAAGTTTAGTTACTTTTGCATCGCTTGCCGCTTGTACAACATTCGCTAAATCATCATCATAAAGTGATAAGTTCAGGCGATCTAAATGGCAATGTGAATCAATAAACAACGGAAAACTCCAACAGTTAAAAGGTTAAAAATGAAACATTAAAAAGCCCTAGTAGAAACAATAGCAACTAAAGGGCTTAGTAAAATAGAATGAACACCAACACATTACATTGTTAATGTTGGCTCTGATGAACTTAACTGTCGAGCAATGGCTTGTTCAATTTGATGCCGTATTTTATCAGGATCTTTAGTAAAACTGACACCTATTCCCGCAGGTGTGCCATTTTGTGCTCCTGTAGGCGTTAACCAACAAACTTCACCTGTTATCAATGAAGGCTCTAAGGAGTCGGGTAATAAAACATTTAACTCAACTTCTGAGCCTAAATCAAAAGGCTCTGCTGTTCTAATAAACAAGCCACCTTCCTTTAAAAATGGCATGTAAGAAATATATAAGTCATGATCTGATTGAAATTCAATATTAATTGGGATCAAACTAGGTCTCCTGCTCGTTCATTTTAGTTTGCTCAATTACAGCACTTATCGACATGATAAGCTGCTCACAAACAAATTGTTTATTTGCTTGTGTATACGATTTTATTACTTTACACCCATTAATGATAACTTTATAGACCTTATTCAACAGTTCCCCGCTTAGCACTGGCATATTTGAAGATCCTTTAATTTCAATAAACTGTTCACGAAGTAAATTGACGGTAATTTGCTCTAACCAACGCAGTCCATGCTCATTTTTTAATAACTGTTCAAGTAATTGTGACTCAACTTGTTGACCATTAAGATAATTTAAATAACATGCCTTAAAATATTGAAACGTTTCATTAATCGTTTTATCTGTTAACTCGGGTAACTGAGTGAGATTAACAAACGGGTTATTCCGCTCAGTGTTTGATTCAATATTTGATTCAATATTTAGCACTTGACCTGACATGCTCTGCAATAAAGCTTGACCAATATTTGGCCTGATATTAAGCACTCGACAACGACTAACAACCGTTGGTAACAGCATTTCAATGTCATTGGTTAATAACATAATAACGCAATTATTACTTGGCTCTTCTAAGCTTTTCAATAACGCATTAGCTGCCGCTGGTGTCATGGTTTGTGCGTTTTCAATTAATACTGTTTTAAATTTACCTAAGTAAGCGGTTTTTTGTAAAAAACGATTAGCATGGCGAATATCATCTACCCCCAAGCTATTTTTTTCGGCAATAAGGTTAAGATGATCAGGGTAAGTATTACTCTTTAACAATAAGCATGACTTGCAGCAACCGCAGCTTTGTAAAATACCTTCTTGATTATTAGTAAGTTGTTGTGGTTGCTGACAACTTAATAAATGTAGTAACCAATGAGAGAATTCAAGTTTGCCAGAGCCTGTAACACCATTAATTAAAATTGCATGTGGCAATATATTACGGCTAAACTGATTACTGAATATCTGTTGATGTAAAAGTAGCCAAGATTTCATTTCAAAGGTGCTTTTTTTTGTAAGTGTTTGACTTGTTGGTGTTCACTCTGTTGGTATTTTTCAAGTAATCCATCAATAACCTGAATTACCTCTGCTAATACTTTTTCTTTTGATTGAGATGCATCAATCACTTCAAATTTTGCAGGTAATTGTTCTGCCTGTTTTAAATAGCCATTGCGCGCTTTTATTAAAAAACCTGACTTTTCATCTTCCAAACGATCCAGGCCTTCCCCTCGACTGTGTACTCTTTTCAAACCTTCTGCGGGGTCTAAATCTAAAATAATATTCATATTGGGACTAAAGCCGTTTAATGCTAAATCGTTTATCTTGATGATAGTGTCTAAATCAATGCCTCTAGCAAAATGTTGAAAACTAAATGTAGCCGCATCAAACCGGTCTGATATAACAATTTTTCCATCATTCAACGCTGGAATTATTTTTTCTTGGATATGCTGCGCACGTCCCGCACCAAATAACATCAGTTCGGTCATAAAAGACATTTCAGGTGTAGAGGGATCTAAAATCACTGCTCTAATTTTTTCACCAATAGGTGTTCCACCAGGTTCTCTGGTTAGTAAAACATCAAGCCCCTTTGAAAGTAGATATTTTTCAACACTTTTAATGACTGTTGTTTTGCCGGCACCGTTACTGCCATCAAAAACAACCATAAAACCTTTTTTCATTTCTTTCTCATTTAATTAGATTTTGTTTCACAAACATACAATTAACCATGATATATAGCTTTAAAACTAACAACAACGCTAAGTAGGTAAATTATTTAGGTTGATATCTTTTCGTAACTCTTGTCGTAATAGCACTAAATGCACGTTATAACCAACTCGATTAAAATTATCGGAGTGAGTATTCATAAAGCCATGCAAAAAATCAACCTGCATTGTTGTAACCTTTTCTTTATTCGCAAGAATATCCTGCAATGCTAATACATTAAAATGAGTCTCCCTTTTAGGAAAAACGAGTTTCATCTCAAACCTTGGCGATAACTCAGTTAAATGTCTGATTTGCGAGCCATAATAACAAACAGCCCACTTAACTCTTTTAGCTAAGTGTACTGATATTGATTCATTTAATTTCCAAATAACAGAAGCACCGACACTAAAGCCAATTAATACACATTCACAGGAATAATCTGTAATTGTTTTTAATAATTTTTCTAGGTATCTATCAATACCTACATTTTCAGTAAAATAACTATATGCTTTAACTTCATCTTTAAAGTTCATATCTTTACCGTTATAAGGATCAACAATGATATCTACTTCAATAGCATCAGCAAGGGCTATTAAAGCGGGGGTTTTACCAAAAATATCGGTTATAAGAATATTATTCATTATTTCTTTGTGCTTTCAAAAAGTCTCTAACCGCAACATTATGCTCTTTTAATGTTTTACTAAAAATATGCTTGCCGTTGCCTTCGCTAACAAAATAGTAATAATCACTGACAGCTGGGTTAAGAGCCGCTTTAATAGCCGATAATCCCGGTAATGCAATTGGGGTTGGCGGCAAGCCGTTTATTCTATAAGTATTATAAGCTGTTTTCTCTTTTAAATGAGCGCGGGTTATATCCCCTTGATAACGCTCACCTAAGCCATAAATTACTGTAGGATCAGTTTGTAAACGCATTTTTTTTGCTAAGCGATTAATAAACACTGATGCTATCAGAGGCTGTTCTGGAATATAGCTCGTTTCTTTTTCAATTATCGATGCCATGATCAAAGCTTGATACGGTGTTTCATAAGGTAACCCTACCTCTCTTTCCTGCCAAAGCTTTGTCAATGTAGATTGCATTGCAGCATGAGCACGTTTTAAGATTTCAATATCTTCTGTACCCTGAGTAAATGCGTAGGTCTCTGGAGCAAACCACCCTTCTGGATTAACTTGTTTTATCCCTAATCGTTTCGATAGTTGCCCACCACTTAATGAAGGTAAACTATGCGTTAACTGAGGTTGATGGTGTAACTGAGTCGTCAACTGTTTAAAGGTTGTTCCTTCAACAATAGTTAGGCTAAATTGATATTCTTTCCCGCTGGTAACTAGTGTAAGTAAGCCTTGCAAACTTGAATTTGGTAAAACTTGATAAGTTCCAACTTTAATTATGGCCTTATCTGGTTGTAAACGTGCATAGGCTCGAAGCCAAAAACGATTATCAATCCATTTTTTATTAACCAATTCTGTTGAAAAAGAAGCAACAGAGCTACCCTGTTTAATAGTAAGTAATTGAGGTTGTGTAATCGGCAAGGGCTCATTCATTTGTTTTTCTAGTAAAAGAAAAAAGACAACAATGAATACAATAGCGCTACTTAGACAAACAGATAGTATTTTTTTCATGAAAAGCCTATTAATATTCTTTTCCCTCATTAGTTACGTCATTAGTCACATCATTACGTAGTCCTAACGGTAAATCTATCGGTAATTCTAACGGTAAATCTCGACCATTAAAGTTAGCAATAGGTATAACCCCCATAACACAATTACAAACAAACATTGCCTGTACTTGAGCTATTTCATTTAGGGAAACCGATTTTACAATAGTTGCAGGATAGTGCTGTAATATGGTTTGGCGTATAATACCGTTAACACCACTTTGCGTGATATCTGGTGTATATAATTTTTCATTTAAGAAGAAAAATACATTAGCGCTAGTCGCTTCAATCACCTCGTTATTAATATTAGTCACCAACAAATCATCTTCTTCCCTTGTTGATAGCTCTTGCCTTAATAGCACTTGCTCAAGGCGATTCAAATGCTTTAAACCACCTAGCATAGGGTTAAGCCCGATTTTTTGCTTGCTAACGCCTAGCCTGATTCCAGCGTGGGCAAATTCATCATAATGCTTGGGGTAGTCATGAACCATGATAACTAAATCATGGTTATTACTTTGAGAACGAGCATAACCTCGCCCACCACTATTAGCTATAATCATCACTTTGAGTACTGCTAAGGAATAGTTTTTTGCTATAGAGACTAGTTGATCTGTTAATTCATCTGAAGAAGGTGAATTGATACCAAGCTTTTCACAACCAGAAATTAAGCGTTCAATATGCTGAGCTAAGTATTGAATATTTCCATTAAGTATTTTTGCTGTAGTAAATAAACCATCCCCATAAGCAAGACCTCGGTTTTCAATATCGATATGATTTTGTTGTATGCCATTAACCAAGCAAAATTTCATAAGAGGATCACGTTAAAGGTAAAAATAAAAAGCCTGAGACTTATTGCTAAGTATTCAGGCTTAACCAGTATATTTCAAGCTTTTAATCTTTGTAATTCTTCAGCTTTAAGTTGTATGGCAGAATTTGAAGAAAAAAGCACGGAGTTGACGATAGTCAATGAGTACTTTTGACGCATAAATTAAGCTATACAGCGACAAGATGAATGATTACTTTATACTTTTTTGAAAATAAGTGACCCATTCGTGCCACCAAAACCAAATGAATTACACAAAACATACTCTAAATTAATATCACGAGCTGAGCCCCTAATATAATCTAAATCACAGCCTTCATCAGGGTTATCTAAATTGATAGTGGGGGGAACAACAGAGCCTATTAAGGCTTGAATGCTAAATATAGACTCTACAGCACCTGCTGCACCTAACAAGTGCCCTGTCATCGACTTTGTTGACCCCATCATCACATTATATGCATCGGCACCAAAAACTAATTTTACCGCATTAGTTTCTGCAATATCACCTGCTGGCGTTGATGTACCATGCGCATTAATATAACCAATTTGATTAGCATTTAACTTGGCATCGTTTAATGCATTTTGCATTGCCCGTGCTGCACCAGCGCCATCAGCTGGCGGTGACGTCATATGATAAGCATCACCACTCATACCAAAACCGATTAATTCAGCATAAATTTTTGCGCCACGCGCTTTTGCATGTTCATACTCTTCAACAACAACAACACCTGCACCATCACCTAAAACAAAGCCATCACGATCTTTATCCCAAGGGCGAGAAGCAGCTTGTGGGTTATCATTACGTTTAGATAAAGCACGAGCAGCACCAAAACCGCCCATTCCTAACGTAGTAGAGGCTTTTTCAGCGCCCCCGGCTACCATCACATCAGCATCGCCGTAAGCAATCATTCGAGCTGCATGACCAATATTATGCACACCACTTGTACAAGCAGTAGTAATAGATATGTTAGGGCCTTGCAAACCAAACATAATAGATAGATGGCCTGAAATCATATTGATGATGGTAGAGGGAACAAAAAAGGGTGATAGTTTTTTTGGACTACCTGTTCTTAGCATTTTTTCATGATTTTGTTCAATCAATCCTAATCCGCCAATTCCTGAGCCAACAGCGACACCTATGCGGGGTGCATTTTCATCATTGACTTCAATACCTGAGTCTTTAATTGCTTGTACACCCGCAGCAACACCATATTGAATAAAAAGATCCATTTTTTTGGCTTCTTTTCTTTCCATATAATTTTGCGCATCAAAGTCATTCACTAAACCAGCAAATTTAGTGGTGTACTGTGAAGTATCAAAATGATCAATATTTCTAATACCGCTTTTACCAAGCAGTAAATTTTCCCAAGTTTTCTCAGGAGTGTTGCCTAGTGGGCTAAGCATACCAAGACCGGTAACTACAACACGTCTCATTGTGTCCTACCTCTTAAAAAGTTAATCTAATTGGTATAAAAAGGAGATATAAAAAAAGCGGTCACTTAAATGATAAGTATACCGCCTTTTTTCAATTACATTTTTCAATTAACGTTTTACAACATAATTGATAATTACTAGTCAGCAATTACTGATTAGCGTTAACATAATCAATTGCTGCTTGAACTGTAGTAATTTTTTCAGCTTCTTCGTCAGGAATTTCAGTATCAAATTCTTCTTCTAACGCCATTACTAACTCTACTGTATCTAGTGAATCAGCACCTAAATCATCAACGAAAGATGAATCAGTTTTAACTTCTGCCTCACTAACACCTAGTTGTTCAATAGTGATTTTTTTTACGCGTTCTTCGATAGTACTCATTTTTTTTCCTTTACTTACTGAAAGTGTAATTTTTCAAATTGTGTGTAGTGTATTCGTCAAAAGCTTGCCATGCAAGCCTATAGCATTATTTTTTTCTGTGGTCTAACCTGTTAACGACTCTAAAATAGGTATATAAAACAATGTAGCCCTTTATATTTAAAGGCTTACACCATATACATACCACCGTTAACATGAATAGTTTCACCAGTAATATATGCCGCTGCATCTGAGGCTAAAAACGCAACAGTGCTAGCAATTTCTTCTGGTTTGCCTAAACGATTAGCTGGAACTTGAGAGAAAATCCCCTCTTTTTGCTCATCAGTTAACATTTTAGTCATATCTGTATCAATAAAACCTGGCGCGATAGTATTAACAGTGATGCCACGAGAGGCAATTTCACGCGCTAAAGATTTAGTAAATCCTAACAAACCTGCTTTGGCTGTAGAATAATTAACTTGCCCTGCATTGCCCATTGAGCCGACTACAGAGCCAATATTAATGATTCTACCATTGCGTTTTTTCATCATAGGACGAATTGCTGCTTTACTAACCTTAAAAACAGAGGTTAAGTTGGTGTCAATAATATCTTGCCATTCGTCATCTTTCATACGCATAAACAAATTATCACGTGTGATACCTGCATTATTAACTAAAATATCAACACCACCGTGGGCGTCTTTAATCGCTGCAAACGTAGCGCTAATAGAATCATCATTCGTAACATTTAAGACTAGACCATTGCCAGCACCTAAATATTCTGAAATTTTGTCTGCACCATGTTCTGATGTAGCCGTACCAACGACCGTAGCACCTAATGCTTGTAATTGTATCGCTATAGCTTTACCAATACCGCGACTAGCACCCGTAACTAGTGCCACTTTTCCTGTTAATGAAAACATAGTATTTCCTACTTATTTATTACTTGTTTATTATATTTAGCTTAGCTTTCTTGCGTTAGCTCTTTTGCTTTTAATAATGAATCTTTAGTATTTAAAGATACACAGTTAATTGCTTTATTGATTCGCTTAACTAATCCTTGCAATACTTTTCCTGGTCCTACTTCAATCATTTGAGTAATACCCTGTTCGCCAATTTGGGTGATAGTTTCACTCCAACGTACTGGGCTATATAATTGTTTAACTAAGGCTGTTTTTATCGCTTCACTACTTGTTTCAACAGCTACATCAACATTATTAACAACATTTATTATTGGTGTATTAAACGTGATATTTTCCAAATCAGCAGCTAATTTAATGGCAGCATCACTCATTAAAGCACAATGAGAAGGAACACTTACAGGTAAAGATAATACGCGTTTTGCACCCGCGGCTTTACATAGTTCTCCAGCTCGCTCAACTGCCGCTTTGTGACCCGCAATAACAACTTGCCCTGGAGAATTAAAATTAACCGCCGCCACTACTTCACTGGCTTGTGCTTGCGTACAAGCATCGATGATCGCTTGGTCATCTAAGCCAATAACAGCAGCCATTGCACCCACACCTGCAGGTACACAGGCTTGCATATACTCGCCACGTTTTTCGACTAACTTCACAGCATCTGTTAACGAAATTACACCTGCACACACAAGTGCCGAATACTCACCTAAACTATGACCAGCTAAAATTGCGGGCATAACATCAGATTCGTTTTGCCAAACACGCCATAACGCAACACTTGCCGTTAACAATGCAGGTTGTGTGAAAGTGGTTTGATTAAGTTGCTCTACTGGGCCTTGAGCAACTAATTGCCACAAGTCATAGCCGAGTGCGTCTGATGCTTCAGTAAAGGTATTTTGAATAATACCATTGTCACTAAAATCACTTAACATAGCAACGGCTTGCGAGCCTTGCCCTGGAAATACGAAGGCTAACTTACCTTGTAAGGGGATATTTTTCATTTTTATTGGTTACTCTTTTTTTATTACGCTTTTATTGGTTATGTTTTTTATTTATTATGTTTTTTATTTATAAACAATGTAGACAACATAATGAAATATTATTGAGGCGACAAACCTTGCTCTAACGAGCTTTTTATTTTTTCAGGTACTTGTCGATCAACTTCTTTAACCGCTTCCATAATAGCTGAGAAAAAGGCGCCTGTGTTTGCATTACCATGGCTCTTTACAACTATGCCACGTAATCCTATCAAACTTGCACCGTTATACTGGTCGGGGTTCATCGATTTAAATAGTTTTTTTAATCTAGGTTTGATAATAAAGGTTAGTATTTTAACTAAAACATTTTGTTTAAAAAGTGTTTTAGATTTTTCATACACTAAACGAGCAACGCCTTCACAAGTCTTGAGTGCCACATTACCAACAAAGCCATCACAAACGATAACATCGGCTTTATTTGAGAAGATATCTCCACCTTCAATAAAACCGATATAATTAATGTCTTTATTTTGTGATAACTCAAGTGCAGCCTGCTTAATATGGTCACTACCCTTGATAGCTTCCTCACCCATATTTAGTAACGCGATACGAGGATTGTTAATACCATCTACTTGTTGAGCCATTACAGAGCCCATAACACCAAACTGATATAACACGTGTGAATCACAAAAAACATTAGCGCCTAAATCAAGCATAAATACATGTTTCTTATCATCATGAGTAGGTAACGAAGAAATTAATGCTGGTCGTTCGACCCCAGGTAAAGTTTTTAATACAAAGTGTGCCATAGAGAATAAAGCACCCGTATTGCCTGCACTTACACATGCCTGAGCTTTGCCATCATGAACAAGATCCAATGCTTTGCGCATAGATGAGTTTTTTTTAGTTCGCAAAGCAAAAGCAGGTTTATCGTCCATTTCAACGACTTCAGTGGTCGAAAATATAGATAATTGTTTATGCTGAGCTAACGTTTGATCACAAATATTTAATCGTGCAAGTTCTGTTGTAATGATATTTTCATCACCACAAAGAATTAAATGCAAATTAGGCAGATGATTAATTGCCATTACTGCTGAGGGAATTGTTATAAGAGGGCCTTGATCGCCCCCCATAACATCTAACGCTAAGGTTAGAGTATTTTGACTATTCAAGCTTAACTATATTAGCTATTAGCTTTAAATAGGGTGTTAAAGTAAAATCGCTTAACTAGCGATTACTTTAACGCCTTTGTAAAAGCCATCAGCTGTTACATGGTGACGACGATGCGTTTCACCTGATACTGGATCTACTGATAAGTTATCTGCTGTTAAAGCATCATGTGAACGGCGCATGCCACGTCTTGAACGAGACTTTTTGCTTTTTTGAACTGCCATGAGTTACTCCTAAATCGGTTATTAGTTAAATTGCTAAATGCGGCTTAACTATTTGAATTGTTTTAATACGTCAAATGGATTCGGCTTCTCAAGCTCTTCTGGCAATTCACCCCAAACACTGTCAGCATCAGCTGAACAATCTTCGATTTCATGCCGTGGAATTAATGGGATTTCGAGTAATAACTCTTCCTCCACTAGCTCTCGTAAGTTTACTTCACCATCTTCATTTAATTCTATTACATCATAATATGACGGAATGTTTATCGCTGCTTCTTCATTTTTTGCTGGACTAAAAATAAAATCTACTTTCAGTTCAGTATCAAAAAGTTCATTACACCGCTGACAAGTTAATGCAACTAATGCCGATGCTGTGCCAGACATTACTGTCAAACCACGCTCATCCACATCAAACTTAACACCAACTTGAACATGCTCGCTACGCGTTTCACTGATAGCAAGCAGTCTAGTCATTTCCGACACTTTAAACACACCCTCACACACAAGCCTGCGCTGCGCACTTCGGGTTGGACTAATTGTTATCGGAAGTTTAAGATTCTGCATAAGGCGCGCATAATAAAGCCCCTAGAGGCAAGTGTCAAAAGAAAATTAGCTTATTTCATTTAAAATCTATAGATTGACCCAATAATAGCAGGTATATAATAATTTTTGTTTAATTGTTCACCAAAGCTGAATAATTTACACCTTTATAAGGATCACCATGAAAACTTTAGTTTTAGGCTCTACTTCCCCTTTTCGTAAAAGTATTTTAGAAAAACTAAACTTAGCCTTTGAATGTGCCAAGCCCAATATTGATGAAACAGCTTTACCAGATGAAACACCACAAGCGCTCGTTGAACGTTTAGCTATTGAAAAAGCTAAAGCGGTTGCTAAAGAGTTTCCTAATGCACTTATTATCGGTTCAGATCAAGTAGCAGTATGTGAAGATGAAATTTTAGGTAAACCTCATAATTTTGAAAATGGTGTAAAACAACTCAGCAAATTTAGTAATAAAAGCATTACTTTTCATACGGGGCTATGTGTCTTTGATAGCGCAAACCACAAGGTTACCTCATTGGTAGAACCCTTTATTGTGCATTTTAATAAACTTTCACAATCAGAAATTGAAAACTACTTAAATGCAGAACAGCCATACAACTGTGCGGGTAGTTTTAAAAGCGAAGGTTTAGGTATTTGTTTATTTGAAAAGCTTGAAGGGGATGATCCTAATACACTCATTGGTTTACCGTTAATTAAGTTAGTTGCGTTACTTAAACAACACGGACTTAATGTATTAGCCGAGCAATAGTGTATTAGCCGAGCAATATCTTATGCAGTTCACTTAAAGAGTCAACTATTGCTTTAGGTGCGTATTGTTCAAGTATTTGCTTGTTATGCACCCCAAAGGTTACACCAATACTATCAATACCTGCATTTTGAGCCATTTTTAAATCATGGCTAGTATCACCAATCATTATCGCCTCGTGTGGGGCAATATTTAATTCGGCTAGAATACTATGTAACATTTGTGGGTCAGGTTTAGAAGGCATTTCACCTGCACAGCGCGTGGTATGAAAAAAATCAGCCGTATTACTTACACCTAACACCCGATTCAATCCTTCTCTACCCTTACCTGTAGCCACAGCTAACAACTTACTACCTTGTTTTAACTGCGTAAGTAAATTCAACGCATTATCGAATAAAGGCGTTGGTGTTATATCACCTTCTAAATATTCATATTTATATTGCACTAACATGGCATCTATTTGTTCGTCGGTAATGGCAACAAACAACTCTTTCAATGCGGTTGTTAAACTTAAGCCAATTATTTGTTTTGCTGAATCATTTGATGGTATTGGTAAACCAACTGTTTTTGCTGCTGATTGCATTGAAGATACAATACGTTCAACAGAGTCCATCAAAGTGCCATCCCAATCAAAAATCACTAACTTATAATGTTGCATACTTAACTTCTATTATTTGAAATGGTAACTACTCTCTCACTAATTTAGTGAGTAACTTTTCTAAACTTGGTTCAAGTGGTGCTTCTATCTTTAAACGTTCTTCTGTTTTAGGATGAGTAAATTCAATACTAGCGGCATGTAAAAACAAACGTTTTAATCCTTTGCTTTTCATATCAGCATCAAAAATTTCATGTCCGTACTTGGCATCCATAGCGATGGAATGACCACTCACTTGACAATGAACCCGTATTTGATGCGTTCTTCCTGTTACAGGAAACGCACGAACCAAGCTTGCACCACGATAATGCTCTAATACTTTATAGCGCGTTTCAGATTCCTTACCGTTAACATTATCTACAATCACCACTCGCTCACCTGATTTAAGATCGTTTTTCTTCAACCCTTCTGTGACGCGCGTTAATTTTGTTGGCCAATGCCCTTTCACTAAAGCAAGATAAAACTTTTGTACCTTTTTATCACGCAATTGCTCATGTAAATGACGCAATGCAGAACGTTTTTTAGCCACAACTAAACAGCCAGAGGTATCTCTGTCAAGTCGATGGACTAACTCTAACATACGTGCATCTGGTCGTAATGCTCTAAGCGCCTCAATTAAACCGAAGCTTAAACCGCTACCACCATGAACAGCCATGCCTGAAGGTTTATTAATAACAATTAACCTGTCATCTTCAAACAATATTTGCTTTTCAAGGTTAGCCACAATATTTAAACCCGTAGATACGTTAGCTGTTTTTTCTGAGACGCGAATTGGCGCAATACGTAAAATATCATCAAGAGCTAGTTTATAAACAGGCTTAATACGTTTTTTATTCACCCTTATTTCACCTTTACGCATTAAGCGGTATAAATGACTTTTAGGTACACCTTTTAGCGTTCTTAATAAAAAGTTATCAATACGCTGACCCGCGTCTTCAACATCAATAGTGATATATCGTACTTGAGGTTTATCATCAGCTTGATCTTTTACAGCGCTTGAATTTTGACTTTCTGATTTTTGTATTAGTGGTTTTTGTGACATGGCTTGCGTTTATTCGACATAGATTCTTCCATGACACGCAGTTTAACATACTTTTTTTACTGTATTTTGACATTTAGTCTGTTTTTTATTGGCTTATCATACTTTATAGGGGATAATGGGTAGGTTAATGCTTAATAAAGATTATTTGCTGGACAAGAAGTTTGTCACACAGTAGATAAACAAGTATTAAATTTTAGAAGTTTTAAAGAGAGACGTAAGAGGCAAACTGCGGCCACATTAGTATGCATACCTAACTAATATTAGTTAGTAGGATATTGACACACTAATAGTACGGCCTGTTGTACTACTAACGCGTGTAACTTGTTAGGAAAAGCATAAACAGTTTTTATCCCTTAAAAGGTACTAGCCCTACTCCATAAAGCAATTTATTTAATTAACTTGCTTTGCAAAAAACAGTTTTCATCTATTAATTTTCATCTATTAAGATAATGAGCCACAACAAAGTGTAAAACATCGCTAGGCAAAATTATATTGTTAAATAGCTGCAAACTTAGATTGTTAAATAGCTGCAAACTTATACCTGCAAAGTAAGTACGCACAGCACACTCGCTGAGCACATAAAGAAACAATAACGTTATGACTTTTCAATAAGTAATGTCATAGCGGATTAGAAACAATCAAAATTTATAACAGCTTAACGTGGTTTGATGACACGTTAAAGTTGACACCCGAGAGGTTGACAAAATGCTGTTACATCACTACAGATTGCACTGCTTTGTGTACTAAGCACTAGTGTGTTGTGACTAAAAATGAGTCACACAAACTATGAAACGTATGTTAATAAACGCTACCCAATCAGAAGAATTGCGCGTAGCACTCGTTGATGGACAAAAACTTTACGATTTAGATATTGAAAGTCCTGGCCATGAACAAAAAAAATCAAATATCTACAAAGCAAAAATTACGCGTATTGAACCTTCTTTAGAAGCCGCTTTTGTTGACTATGGCGCTGATCGTCATGGCTTTTTGCCAATGAAAGAAATTGCCCGCGAATATTTTCCTAAAGGCTATACATTTCAAGGTCGCCCTAGCATAAAAGATGTTTTGCGTGAAGGCCAAGAAGTTATTGTTCAAATAGATAAAGAAGAGCGTGGCCAAAAAGGAGCAGCGTTAACTACTTTTATCAGCCTAGCCGGTAGCTATTTAGTGTTAATGCCAAATAATCCGCGTGCTGGTGGTATTTCTCGTCGCATTGAAGGTGATGAGCGTACCGACTTAAAAACTTCTCTTAGTAAATTAGACTTACCAAAAGGCATGGGACTAATAGTTCGCACTGCTGGTGTTGGCAAAGCTTACGAAGAATTAGAATGGGATTTAAGTGTATTATTACACCATTGGAAAGCGATCAGCGATGCGGCACAAAGCCGTAAAGCTCCCTTTTTGATTCATCAAGAAACAAACCTTATTTTACGCGCTATTCGTGATTATTTACGTCGCGATATTGGCGAAGTTTTGATCGATCGCCCGAAAACATTCGAGAGCGTTAAAAAGCACATTGAGGTAGTTCGCCCTGATTTCTTAAATAAAATAAAACTTTATACGAGTGACGTACCTTTATTTACGCATTATCAAATTGAAACGCAAATTGAAACAGCCTTTCAACGTGAGGTACGCTTACCTTCTGGAGGTTCAATTGTTATTGACCCAACTGAAGCAATGACGTCTATCGATATAAACTCTGCACGTGCCACCAAGGGCAGTGATATTGAAGAAACTGCATTTAATACTAATTTAGAAGCGGCAGAAGAAGTTGCTCGTCAATTACGTTTGCGTGATTTAGGTGGTCTGGTTGTTATTGATTTCATTGACATGACCCCTGTTCGCCATCAACGCGAAGTAGAAAACCGCATGCGTGATTCCGTTCATCAAGACAGAGCGCGTATCCAATTAGGTCGAATTTCCCGTTTTGGCTTATTAGAAATGTCACGCCAACGTTTACGTCCGTCAATTGGTGAAACTAGCCAAGGTGTTTGCCCTCGCTGTAGCGGTACAGGTCAAGTACGTGGCGTTGAATCACTCGCTTTATCTATCCTTCGTTTAATGGAAGAAGAAGCCATTAAAGAAAACACGCTACACGTACAAGCACAAGTACCTGTACCTGTAGCAACCTATTTACTGAATGAAAAACGTCGCTCAGTAATGCACATTGAAAAACATCATGGTGTTCGTGTATTAATTATTCCTAACCCTCATATGGATACACCACAATACGAAGTATTACGTGTTAAGAACGATGAAACAGTTACCGAAGCAAGTTACGACATTTCAATTAAACAAGCAGAGCTTGAAGAAGCTAAAATGCCTAAGTTTGATAAAGATGCAGTTAAACGTGATGAGCCTTTAATTCAGGCTATGGGTCAAGGTATGGCTGCACCTAAGGTTGCTCCTGTTAGTGAACCAGCAAACACTCCAACGGTGAAGCAGCCAGCCAGCGCTAAAGATAATTCAACAGGGTTCTTTGGTTGGTTAAAAGGTTTATTTACTTCAGAAGAAGTTGTCAAAGAAGACAAAGCGCCAGAGAGTAAGCCTAAGCCTCAAGAAAACCGCGATCAACAACGAGGACGTCCAGGTCAGCGCCGTGGTAATTCACGCAACAACCGTGGTGGCAATCGTAATGATGAACGTAATGATGAACGTAATGAAGATCGTAATAATGAACGCACTAACAATCGTAATGTTAAAGCTGGCGATAAAAATAGTAACCCTCGTAATGATCGTGATGATGCTAATAAACCAGCACCTAAAGCAAAAGTTCAAAATCTCAAACCTGAACAGGATAAAAACAAACCTGTAAAAGAAGAAGTTGTAACTGAACGCCGCCAACGCAGAACTAACCGTAAAAAGGTACGTGTTAATAAAGCCAAAGTAGAGCAAGAAGCAGTAACTGTGACTAACACGCCTACTGAAGAGACTATAAATAAGCCAGAGATAATAGCTGATAACACTAGTACAGACGTTGTTAGTACAGAGCAAGTAGTTAATAACGATGAGCAAACCGTTACGCGAGAAAATACAGAGAACAATACGGATAGTAATACAGAGAATAAAGAAGAACGTTCTCGTAATAGACGTTCTCCGAGACATTTGCGTTCTAATGGTCAGCGCAAACGTCGCGACAAAAAACCAGAAGAAGAAGTAGCGCAAAATTCATCTGTTGATATTATAGAAGAAAATAACGAAGGAAATAACGAAGCAATTGAAGCACGTTACCCTGAAACAGAGAGTTCTGAAACAAAGAGTTCTGAAACAGAGAACTCTGAAATAGAAAGTCCAGCAACAGAAACACCTGAAGTGATGGCTAAAGAAATAGAAATTAATACAGCTGAGCCTGTTGTTTCTGAACCTATTATTTCTGAACCTATTATTTCTAAGCCTGTTGCCTCTGAGCTTGTTGTTTCTGAACCTGTTGTTTCTAAAAAAGTACCTCAAGACCTTCCATTGACTGATGTTAACGTTGATCAAGAAACTGTTGAGCCGACAAAAACAGACCTTAATGAAGTGGTTGTGAGTGACGTTTCAACCGCTGAAGAAACTACTGAAGCGACAGACAAAGATAACAATAAAATAACGGCAGAAAATAATATTTCTATTGAACCAAGTATCGAAGTAGAAGCTGAAATTGAAGATCCGCAAGAAAAGCAGAAGCCAAAAACTAAAGTGAAAAAAGTTGAAGCTAAAACAACGAAAAAAGCACCTAATAAAGATAAAAAATTAGCCCGACAAGTGAAAAAAGCTAATCGTTTATCTGGCAGTGCTTCTTCACCTATGACAAAAACTGAAACGATTACTACCATTAATGAAATTCCCACTAGCTTTATGGCTAATGAAGATCGTATGGTGCATCAAGTTTCAGGCCGTACCGCTATTGCTGCTGATGCAAAAAGCAGAAGCTCTGCTGCTGCGACAAAGCCAACCTTATAAGCTTTTACTAAAGCTCAAAAAAGTAAAAGCCAGTTGTTACTAACAACTGGCTTTTTTACTATTATTACTCAACGATTATTGCTCAACATTTATTTTAACTTCTTTTCCCAAAAAAGTGCATGACCTAGCATTGGATCAAGCTCATAGCCTGAAAATCCTAATGTTTCATAAGCCTTTTTAGTAACTGTATTACCCTGTAAAACTTCTAAGGTTAATTTGCAACAACCTCGCTCAATAGCAACTTTCTCGACTTCTGCAACGCATCTATATCACCATGCTTAGAGCCACAAACGACTTTACCATCAAAGCTTATATGCGCTTTACCTTCTTTATCTCGCACTGCATTTGAAAAATTAATAAAGCTTGAAACGAGACTTTC
>TARA_R110002167_G_scaffold1445_1_pt1 | contig 43051 bp, 33 predicted proteins | sample TARA_R110002167 | Tara Oceans TARA_R110002167 (sample SAMEA4398238) | marine metagenome | biome: Polar Biome; feature: [MES] marine water layer (ENVO:01000295) within the mesopelagic zone...; material: water (ENVO:00002006), including particulate matter (ENVO:01000060) such as......
ATGGACTTCACGTCGCGGGCGTTCTTCTTGGCGATGGCCTGCACTACACCATAGGACTCTGGGTGTACTGCGCTGGCGTCCAGCGGGTTGTCGCTCTCGTTCACGCGTAGGAAGCCGGCGGCTTGTTCGAAGGTCTTGTCGCCGAAGCGTGGCACCTTCTTCAGGTCATTGCGGCTCTTGAAGCTGCCGTTGGCGTCGCGGAACTCGATGATGTTGTTCACTAGGGTCTGGTTAAGGCCAGACACGCGCTTGAGTAGCGGCACAGAGGCGGAGTTCACGTCTACGCCCACTGCGTTCACACAGTCTTCCACCACCGCGTCTAGGCTGCGTGCGAGTTTGACCTGGCTGACGTCATGCTGGTACTGGCCTACCCCGATCGATTTAGGATCGATCTTCACCAGCTCTGGCAGCGGGTCTTGCAGGCGTCTTGCGATGGACACCGCGCCGCGGATGGTCACGTCGAGGTCTGGGAATTCCAATGCGGCGAGCTCGGAGGCGGAGTACACGGAGGCGCCGGACTCGCTCACGATGACGCGCTGGGCCTTGAGTTCGGGGTGGGCCTTGAGCAGGGTGGCGACGAAGGCGTCGGTTTCCCGTGATGCGGTGCCGTTGCCGATGCTGATCAGTTCCACGCCGTATTTCTTGCACATCTGCAGCAGAGTAGCGGCGGCCTCGGCCACTTTATTCTGTGGCTGATTAGGGAAGATGGCGCCGTGGTCTAACACTTTTCCTGTGGCATCTACGGCGGCGAGCTTGACGCCGGTGCGCAGGCCTGGGTCCATGCCAATGGTCACTTTCTTGCCGGCGGGTGCGGCTAGCAATAGGTCTTTGATGTTCTTGGCGAATACCTCGATGGCGTCGGTCTCGGCGCGCTCACGAATCTCGGTGAGGAAGTCGGTCTGCAGGTGGCTCTGCATCTTCACGCGCCAGGTCCAGCGCACTACGTCTAGTAACCAGCTGTCGGCTGGGCGGCTCTTGTCTTCGATCTTCCAGAAGCCGGCGATGAGGTTCTCGCAGGGGTGGCGCTCGCTGGCGTCGAGGTCTTTGATGTCGACGTTCAGTTGCAGGATGCCTTCCTTACGGGCGCGGAACAGGGCCATGGCACGGTGGGATGGAATCTTGGCTAGGCCTTCGGAGAAGTCGAAGTAGTCGCGGTACTTGGCGCCCTCTTGCTCCTTGCCCGGTGCAACCACGGAGATGACCTGCGCCTTGTCCCAGAAGTATTCGCGCAGCTTGCGCAGCAGTGCGGCGTCTTCGCTGAACTGTTCGATGAGTATGTGCTTGGCGCCGTCGAGCACGGCCTTGGTGTCGGCAAAGCCGGCTTCCTCGTTGAAGAAGGCTTGGGCCTCGGTCTCGGGGTCCTTGGTCGGGTCCTCGTAGAGCATGTCGGCCAGTGGCTGGATGCCGGCCTCTTTGGCGATGGTAGCCTTGGTGCGGCGCTTCTGCTTATAGGGCAGGTAGAGGTCTTCCAGTTCGGTCTTGGTGCCTACGCCGCGGATCTGTCTCTCCAGCTCTGGCGTTAGCTTCTCTTGTTCTTTGATGCTCTTGAGGATGGCGTCGCGGCGGTCGTCTAGTTCGCGCAGGTAGTGTAGGCGCTCTTGCAGTTTGCGTAGCTGGGTGTCGTCTAGCCCGCCGGTGACCTCTTTACGGTAGCGGGAGATGAAGGGCACTGTGGCGCCTTCGTCTAGTAGGGCTACTGCGGCTTGGACTTGGGCGGGGTTGGCGGCGATTTCAGTGGCGATTTGGTTGAATATTATGGACATGCTTTTTTGGGACCTTTGTAGCGAATTTTGAGTATTGGTTTTGTTGTTAGCTTAGTGGAGTATTTTGGCTCAATCGCCTGCAGGGCAGGCTCCTACATTCAGAGTGTGATTCTAATCCAGTGGAAAACCACCGTCTGGTAGGAGCTTGCCCTGCAAGCGATTGGGTGCAATTGACACAAATCGATGGAATATAATTGCAATTCGCGGGCAAGCCCGCTCCTACAGGGTGATTTGTTAATCATCTTTTTCGGGCTGGCCTTTTTGTAGATTGGCTTCGCGTTTTTCTTGGCGTTGCTGTTCTACTGTGATGTTTCTGGTGGCTCTTTCGTTCAGCATGTCGATGTGGGCTAGAAAGCCGCGCAGCACACTTATCTCCATCTGGTCGGGGCGGATGCGGCCGAACAGGCGGCGCATGCGCAACATCAACAGGCGTGGGTTTTCTGGGTCATGAAAGTTTAGGTCGATCATGGTTTTTTCTAAGTGGCTGTAAAAACCTTCCACTTGCTTACCCGTGGCCTTGGGCACGTCCCAGTCCACGCCTTCTACTATCTCTTCATCCACTGGTGCTACCGGCGCTTGCTGGCCTTCGGCCTCGCGCTTGAGTAGTTCCATGCGCACCTCATAGCTGATGACCATGACGGCGGCGGCGAGGTTGAGGGAGCTCAGCTTCTCGTCGGCGGGGATGTTGACGTGGAAGTGGCACAGCTGCAGTTCTTCGTTGGTGAGGCCGGAGTCTTCGCGGCCGAAAACGAGGGCTACCTCATTCTGGCGGCTGTCATCGGCCACATGCTGGGCGCTCTGTTGGGGCGAGATCAGGGGCCATGGAATGCTGCGGATGCGGGCGCTGGTACCAATCACTAGGCCGCAACCCGCAACGGCTTCTTCCAGCGTCTTGGTTACGGTGGCCACTTCCAGGATGTTCACAGCGGACACGGCACGGCCGTTGGCCACTGGGCTGGGGAAGTCTTCGGGGTCCACTAGGGTGAGCTTGGACAGGCCCATGTTCTTCATCGCACGAGCAGCGGCGCCAATATTACCGGGGTGGGAGGTATTGACCAGCACGATACGGATATTGTCGAAGCAGGCCTGAAAATCTATGGGGTCGGACAAAGCGGCACCTCTTGCGCAGCTAGCGAAATTACACAAGCGGACGATTATAGCAGGGAATCGAGGCCTGCCGTCTGCCCTGCCGCACCCCTAAACCGAAATTAGTCACCCATGCAGCGCGTTTATTCTGAGACTGATAGGGCGGCATTTGTTATGATTGCGCGTCTTTTACACGCTAGGTTCCCTTTCAAATGCACGCAATCGTTAATATCGCCCTTAAGGCCGCTCGGGACGCATCAGAAGTGCTCGCCCATAACAGTGACCGCCTCGACAGAGTCCACGTAGTGGAAGAGTCCGAAGGCCAAGTCATCACCAATATGGATTTGGATTCAGAGAAAACCATTCTCTACCATCTGCAGAAGGCCTATCCGGATTACAGCATCCAGTCGCGCATCTCCGGCTTCACCGAGGGCAAAGACAAGAACAATGTGTGGATCATCGATCCATTGTGCGGCAGCGCCAATTACCGCCGCGGCATCGCCAACTTCTGCGTGTCCGTTGCCCTCTCTACAAATGGCAAGGTTACCCACGGTGTGTTGATCAACCCTATGCTGCGCGAAGAGTTTACTGCCAGCCGTGGCACGGCCGCACAGGTCAACACCCAGCGCCTGCGCGTTAGCAAGAACGCCTCCCTCGACAATGGCTTGGTGTCGCTTGGCACCGAGGCCAGCAATGCGGCCCACACCGAGAAGTTGCTCGGCATGCAGCACAAGCTCGCGGCGATTGCCTGCGACGTGCGCCTGACTGGCTGCGCGGCATTAGACCTAGCATGGGTGGCGGCTGGCCGCACCGACGCGGGCTGGCTTGGGGAGAACGACCCATCCTCGATCGCCGCGGCGCTATTGATATTGCAAGAGTCTGGCGCGCTGATCAGCGACCTTACCGGTAGCCCAGATGTCAGCAATGCGGCAGAGCTAGTGTTCGGCAACCCTAAGTGTTTTAAGCAGATGTTGCAGCTGCGCAAATCGGCGGTGGCTAAGTAAATAGAAGAAGAGTGAGATAAAAACCAGCACGGGCGGGTCTTTTAGCCAAGAACGGGCGCCGCCCCTAAGTAAAAAAACAACTAGAGCAAGCTCAGCCCTGTTCCACAGTGGTCGTACTTGAGCGCAGGTTTTCATGGCAGAGAGTACCGCGAAGAAACGCTACAGTTTAGTCAAAGACCCGATCCCCGAGACTTTGATGCGCATGACGGGCCCGATGATCATCGGCATGTTCATGCTGTTCACCTTCAACTTAGTCGATACCCTCTTCATCAGCATGCTCGGCACCGAGCCCCTCTCCGCCATCAGCTTCACCTTCCCCGTTACCTTCATGGTACTGAGCATGGCCATCGGCCTTGGCATCGGCACCTCTGCGGTGGTGGCCAAGTATCTAGGGCGCGATGAGTTCGAGAAGGCCAAGCAGGCCTCCACCGTCACCAACTACACCGCCATCCTAATGGCCATGGCCCTGTCTGCCGTGGGCTATGTGTTCATGGACGACATCTTTCGGTTGATGGGCGCCAACGAGAACCTACTCCCGCAGATACGCGAATACATGACGATTTGGCTGCCCACTAGCTTCCTATTAGTGGGGATGAACTCGGCCAATAGTGTGCTACGCGCCTCGGGGGACACTAAGACCCCTAGCCTGATCATGGCCGGCGCGGGGCTAGTGAATGCGATCCTAGACCCTGTGTTTATCTTCGGCTTTGGGCCGGTGCCTGCCATGGGCATACAGGGCGCGGCTGTAGCCACGCTGATCTCCTGGCTGGTGGCCTTCGTCTACATCTACTACTACCTCATCGTGAAGGTGGAGCTGGTATACCCCGGCATCCCCTCCCTCGCCAATTTCCGTAACTCCAGTCGCGAGATGCTGCGCATCGGCATCCCCGCCTCCGGCGCGAATATGCTAACGCCAGTGGCCGCGGGTGTGATGACCGCCATCGCGGCAACCTATGGCGAGAGCACGGTGGCGGCCTTCGGCGTAGGTTCACGTATCGAGTCCATCGCCTGCCTGGTGGTATTAGCCCTGTCCTCTACGCTGCCGCCCTTCATCAGCCAGAATCTCGGCGCCGGTCGCGCGGACCGCATCGCAGACTCCTACCGGCTGGCTATGAAGTTCATCATCGCGTGGCAGTTGGTGATCTATGCCGTGCTGGCGCTGAGTGCGAAGTTGATCGCCAGGGTATTCACGCAGGACGAAGAGGTGAGCCGCGCGATCGAGTTGTTTATCTGGATTCTGCCGTTAGGCTATGGCTTGCAGGGGGTGATTATTCTGACCAACTCCGCCTTCAATGCGCTGCACAAGCCGATGATGGCGCTGTACCTGAGCATCGCGCGCTTCTTTATCTTCTACGTGCCCATCGCATGGATAGGCAGTCAGATGTTTGGCTTGCCGGGCTTCTACGCGGGCGCGATGATCGGCAATATGCTGATGGCGCTGCTGTCTTGGCGCAGCTTCGAGCGCACCCTCAAAGAGGATGCGCAGCTCGTATTAGGGGGTCAGGTTCCTTGATTTTCCTCGAATCACTTCTATCCTTGAATCAAACTCCCTTCAATAGAGGAGCTTTCGATGGCAAGGAAGCCCAGAATTTATGTAGACGGTTGCCCGCAACATATAATCCAACGCGGAAATAACCGAGCGGCCTGCTTTTATACGGACGCTGACTATGCTTTGTATCTAAACAAGCTTAGGAAGGCTGCCACAGTAAATGATGTTAGCGTACATGCGTATGTCTTGATGACCAATCACGTACACCTGCTAGCATCGGGAGCGAATGAGTTCGCAATCCCCAACATGATGCAAAATCTGGGGCTCAATTTCGTACGTTATATAAACATCACCTATAAGCGCACCGGCACGCTCTTTGAGGGGCGCTACAAATCGTCCCTAGTATCGACCGATCGCTATTTTCTCACTCTAAGCCAATACATTGAGCTTAATCCTGTGCGAGCAGGAATGGTTGCCGCACCGGGCCATTACCCCTGGTCCAGCTATCGTCATAATGCTATGGGGATCCCCATAGATTTAATCACTGAACATGATGAATATAGAAATCTAGGCAGGACTAGAGCTAGTCGTGTAAAGGAGTACCGACGCCTTTTTCCAGACTTTCAAGCGCACGAAACTCTGGACGAAATTCGTGCGTGCACCAACAAAGGATGGGCTATTGGTAACGACAAGTTCCGCGCCGAAATCGCGTCGATGCTAAAAAGAAAGGTGAATGACATTCCTCATGGTGGCGACCGAAAATCATACACATTCAATGAAAATCAAGGAACCTGACCCCATCATTATTCTTTCCACACATTCAATGAAAATCAAGGAACCTGACCCCATCATTAAGGAGCGCGGAATAGGCTACGAATACCAGAGATGATGCCGCCACTTTTCTCAGCAGGAGCCTGCTGCACCGGTGGCTCGTACATCTCTACAGGGGCTGCCTCGTACTTAGGCTCTGCAAACGCCGCCTTCTGCTCGTCATCTATAAAGCTAAAGCTCTTGTCTTCCACCGTTGCTAACTGCTCTACCCCTGCGTCGTCCGCAAAGCTCAAGCGGTTATTGCTCTCCTGGAAGGCCAGCATCTCTTTACAGATCTCGTCGTACTGCGCGGCAGACAGAATCTCCGGCTGCTCTTTCATGTTAAGCGTGAACTGCTTGTCGTTAGCGGCAGAGAGATAGTGCAGGTTCTTCTTGGTCGTCAGCAACAGGCCTTCGGCCTTGGCACGGTCATATAGTGGCGTGCCGCGTAGCGGAATATAGGGGAAGAAGAAGAAGAACTCGGGCGCGATGAGTTTGTTCAACTCCAGCGTCTGGCGCATATTCTCCGCCGTTTCTAGCGGCATGCCGACGATGTTGAAGGTCAGGCGATTGATGCCCGCCGCCTTACACGCTCTGGCAGCCTCTATCACTTGCACGTTCTTCATCTTGCGGCCCAGCATGGTAGAGCGATAGGTCTCGTCGCCGCTCTCGATGCCGAACCAAATAGTGTGACAACCGGCGTCTTTGGCCTCGGCACAGAACTTCTCGTTCATCACTTCCACGCGGGAGTTGATGGAGAAAGGCAGGCCGATGCGCTCTTTATAGATGGCGAAGAAGGCGCGCACGAACTTGAGGTTAGACAGGAATAGTTCGTCCCAGAACTCGAAGTAGCCCACGTTGTAACGGTCGCGCAGGCGAATCAGCTCGGTGACCATGTCTTCCGGGTCGTATTTGCGCAGGAATTCTTTCTTAACCTTCCAGTTGTCTAGCAAGGGCGTATTGCAGCAATAGGTGCAGCGATATGGGCAGCCGCGGCCAGTCATTACTGGTAGTACTACCTTCTCTTTAGGCCCGAAGATGGAGGTGTTCACATCGTCGAAGCTGCCGTCTTTCTCGAAAATATCGTAGTCGGGGAATGGCAGTGAGGCCAAGTCGCCGATCTGGTGTGGCTCGGTGCGGAACACTTCGCCGTCACTCAACTTCTCCCACATGCCGTCTACTGCGCCGTCTTTGCTGCCGCGCAGGAATTGCACGAGGTTGCCGATGGCGTATTCACCGTCGCCAACGCAGATGAAGTCGACGTTAGGGTTCTCGATGGTCTGCTCTTGAGAGAGCATGGCCTGATAACCGCCGATGCAGATCGGCATGTCGGGCAGCATGGACTTGAGGACTTCGAAATAGGGCTCCATCGGGTACCAGTGCGGGCTCATCACGGAGAACGCGATCACATCGGGCTTGAGCTCGGCGATGCTGCGGGCATAGTTCTCGGGATTGTAGGCCACCGCGTCACGCACGATCAGGATGGGCTTGAGGATGACCTCTACCCATGGGAAGTCGCGCTTGAGGTAGGCAGACATAGCCGCCAGTGGCATGGCAACTTCGTTGCCGTCTGGGGAGTAGAAACTGAACACGAGCCGTAGCTTCTTACTGCCAGCCGCCTTTCCAAACCACTTAGACTTGGCTTGTGGGTAAGCTGGTTTCTCCGAGCTTACGGCGATTAGATCTGCGGCAGTAGACATGCATTGGCCTCGGTATTAAAAGACGGAAAACCTAGTATTTTCGTATGGTTCCGAACAGGTGAATATTCTAGTGGGAAATTGTACCACAAAGCTATACCCCAAAAGGGGCCTTTCTTAACTCCCAATTCTGGGCATTTTACTCTATTGTTGCGATCATTAATGTACTAACCCACCACAGTTTCGAACAGGCTCACAATGGATGCTTTAAACGCTTTACACACCCGTGTCTCTCACCCCCGCGTCGCCGGCGCCGTGCCCGCCGAGGATGTGCTGCAGAACATGTTCCGCGCCGCCCTGCGCGCCCCGGATCACGGCCAGCTGCGCCCATGGCGCTTCCTGCGCATAGAGGGTGAAGGCCTTGCCCACCTAGCAGACATATTCGCAGAGGCCGCGCGGGCCGACGAGCCGGATATCAGTGCCGAGAAGCTCGAGAGCATGCGCGGCAAGGCACTGCGCGCGCCCTTAGTCATCGTCACAATCTCCAGCGCCGTGGAGCATCCGAAGATTCCGGTGCTAGAGCAGGATATCGCCGCGGGCTGCGCCACCCATGCCATGCTGATCGCGGCACACGCGCAGGGCATCGGGGCGGTTTGGCGTACCGGGCCAATGTCCACCCATCCGGTCGTCTTGAAAGGCTTAGGCGTAAAAGAGCATGAAAAAGTTTTAGCGATGCTCTATGTGGGACAAATCGAGGGTCCCGATCGCCCTATTCGCGAATTAGCAGTAGAAGACTTCGTCACACATTGGTCATAATAGCGTTTCGCCAGAACCTGCCCCACTACAACAATAAGAGACAAAGCTTTTGATGCGACGAACCGTCTTCTCCACCCCTATCATCACACCCTGCCTGCGGCTGCTCTCGATTCTCATCCTGAAATTGATAGGCTGGAAGGCGGTGGGCTGCCCCATCAAGAATACACGTTTCGTGCTGATCGGCGCGCCCCACACTAGTAATTGGGATTTTCCGCTCATGATCATGGTGGTGCTGAAGCTGCGCCTCAAGGTGTTCTGGATGGGCAAGAACACGCTCTTCCCCTTCCCCTTTGGCTGGATCATGAAGTGGCTCGGCGGCATTCCGGTAGACCGCAGCCGCGCCCATAACCTAGTAGACCAGACGGTGGCGCAGTATAAGAGCGAGCCAGAGATGATCGTGCTAGTGCCGCCAGAGGGCACACGCAGCAAGGTGAAGGAGTGGAAGACGGGTTTCTATCGCATTGCGGTAGCCGCCGAGGTGCCAGTCTTGATGGGCTATGTAGACGCCTCCAAGAAAGAGGCGGGTTTGGCAGATTTCTACTACCCTGTTGGTGAGCTGGAGGTGGACATGCCCGCCATACGCGCCTTCTATGCGACCAAGGTAGGCATCAATCCAGAGAATACCTGAGGATTTTTACGCGTCTTGATAGCGTAGATTGCGCAGGGTGATGTCGTAGACGAACGCGGCATAGTCGTCGGTGCGAGTGCCCAGCAGCCCAAACTTCCAGCGCTTGAGATACCACTGCTGCAGCATCGAGGTGGTATTAGCCGCTATCAACTCTAGGCGATCTGCCGTAAACAGCCCCTGCTCTACCCCTGCCTTGAAGGTTTCCAGAATGCGCTCGTCGAACTTGATCTCCATCTGCATGGCGGCCTCGCGCTGCTCGCGCGACAGGCCCTTTGCCTCCAGATAACAGAAGTAATACCACTGGTGCATGATCTCGTTCATGAAGATGTCGCCATAGATGATGGCCTTGAGACGGTGCACGGGAGAGAGGTTGATCACCGCTTGGTCGGACATGACGTCGTCGATAGTCTTGCGCAACACTTCTTCGATGGCTGCCGCTAAGTCGTCTTTACTGCCGATATAGGCGTATAGGCCGCCCATGCTGATGCCTGTCTCGCGGCTAAGGTCGCGCAGGCTCATGGCCTGAAAGCCTTTGCTATTGGCGAGCTTGAATGTGCAGGTGAAGATCTTCTCGAGGTTGCCTAGCGCGATCTGGGGGCTCTTAATCTGCATCTTCTCGCGATGGGTATCGAAGACGCGGCGCCACAGAGGTTCACCCTCTAGGACCCAGGTATCGCGAAATGCGTCGATACTGATTGTTTGTGGCCATCTGTTCATTATTATTATTACCCCGTCGATAAGCCCGCTACTTTAAAAGCCCTAAGTGTAAAGCAAAAGTGTAAAGCAAAAGTGAAAATGCGGCGCAATTATACCCGATTCTGTCCTTGCCGCGTGGCAGCAAGTAGTAATTTTTCCATGCTATGCTCTGCGTAGCGCTGCTAGGAATGGATGCAGCCTAATTTGAGACGGTACATCAATGAAAGGGGGTAATCGTCAATGTCGCAGTATCGAGCACCATTACGAGATATGAAGTTCCAAATGGAGGAAGTCTTAGACTTTACTTCGCACTACGCTAGCTTTCCACAGGGGCGAGAGGCAACGCCCGACATAGTCGAGGCCATTCTCCAAAGCGCCGCGCAGTTTGCCGAAGATGTTCTCGCGCCAATCGATGGCACGGGTGATGAGATAGGCTGTAAATGGGAAGATGGCGAAGTTACTACGCCCCCCGGTTTCAAAGAGGCCTACAACGAATACATCGCCAATGGCTGGACCAGCCTGTCTATGCCTGTCGAATTGGGCGGCCAAGGCCTGCCTGCGTCTTTGGGCGGTTTTTGTATGGAGATTCACGCTACTGCTAACCATGCGTGGACCATGTACCCAGGCCTAAGCATGGGGGGCATTCAAACCATCGCCGCCCACGCCAGCGAAGAATTGAAAACACGCTTTCTGCCCCATCTTATCGAGGGGCAGTGGTCCGCGACCATGTGTCTTACAGAGGCCCACTGCGGCTCCGACCTTGGCCTACTACGCAGCAAGGCCCTACCGCAGGACGATGGCTCTTATAAGATCTCCGGCAGCAAGATCTTCATCTCCTCCGGCGAACACGACCTCACCAAAAACATCGTGCATATCGTGTTAGCGCGCCTGCCCGATGCCCCACCCGGCATCAAGGGTATCTCGCTGTTTATCGTGCCTAAGTTCAACGTCACAGACAGTGGCGAAGTGGCCGAGCGCAATAATGTGCGTTGTGGCTCCATCGAACACAAGATGGGCATTCACGGCAACGCCACCTGCGTGATCAACTTCGATGAAGCTAAAGGCTATCTGATCAGCCCGCCCCACAAAGGCATGAGCTGCATGTTCACCTTCATCAACGAGTCGCGCATGGGCGTAGCCCAACAAGCACTGGCGCAGATCGAGGCCTCTCACCAGAGCGCTCTGGAATACGCGCGCGACCGCGTGCAGTTCCGCGGCACGGTGCGCAAGGACCCAGAGGCGGCGGCAGACCCCATCATCGTGCACCCCGACGTACGCCGCATGCTGTTCACTCAGAAGGCCTTCGGTGAGGGCGGCCGTGCGTTGAGTTACTTCCTCGCTATCCAGACAGACCGCGAACGCTATAGCGAGAGCGAACAGGAACGAGAGATGGCGGAAGCATTGCTATCCCTCATGACCCCCATCGCGAAGGGCTTCCTCTCGGAAGTGTGCATGGAGGCCACCAGCTATGGCATTCAGGTGTTCGGCGGCCACGGTTATATTCGTGAATGGCGCCAAGAGCAGCATTTCAGAGATGCGCGCATCACGTCTATCTACGAGGGCACTACGGGCATTCAAGGCCTAGACCTTTTAGGCCGCAAGATCCTGTCGAGTCGCGGCAAGGCCCTAGAGCCCTTCGTGAAACTGGTACTGGGTTTCTGCAAGCAGCATCCGGAGAGCCCCTACGCGGGAACCCTGCAAACGCAGATGCAGAAGTGGGTGGAGCTAACCACAGAGTTGGGAATGAAGGCGATGAAAAATCCTGACGAAGTGAACGCAGCAGCCTACGACTATCTGATGTTCTCTGGTTATTGCGTGCTGGCCTGGACATGGGCGCAGTCTGCGCTTGTGGCTACCGCAGCCCTAGAGAAAAAGCCGAGTGAGGCAGAGGCAAACTTCTACCAAGAGAAGCTAGACACCGCGCGTTTCTATTTCGAGCGCCTATTGCCGCGCACTCTGGCATTAGAGGTGAGCATACGCGCAGGAGTAGAAACCCTGCCGGAGTTTAGTACACCGCTTTAAATCCAGAAAGACAGTACGGCCGCCGCACCTGCAATTGAGCACAGCGTAAGAGACGCGATGCGCAATTGCCGGTGTGGCACCTGGCGCATGCTACGCCGTGCAATGAGAAAACCTACGAAGGTGGCCGGCAACAGCGGCAAGCCAAGCATGAACTGAGTCATCCCAAACTGCCCGATTGGCGCAAGCACAACCAACGACATCAAACAGCTCACCACGAAAAACGCGGCTAAATTTGCGCGCACCAGGTTCACTTCCTGATGCTGCCAGAGCAAGGCCATGGGTGGCCCGCCTATCGACGAGCTAGTGCCCATGAAGCCCGACATGAAGCCCGCGAACATCATCCGCCCCGGTGTAGGCTGCCAGCGCAAAGACGTTAGGCTTACCCCCACCGCGCCGAGCACGCTCAGGCCAATCCACAGCGCCAACCAGTCCTTATCGATCCACAGCAACAGCGCCCCGCCACTTAAAGAACCAGGAATGCGGCCGATGATGGCATTGCCCAAGCCCCGAAAAGACACGTGACCACGATAGCTATAGACGTTGAATACCGAGAGCACCAAGGCACACATGGTGATGGGTGCGGGCACATAGAGGGGATCAATAAAGAAGAGAAGCGGCGCCGCGATGACTGCAAGGCCGAAGCCGATGGCAGTCTGCACGAAGGCGCCGATCACTATAACTATACAAGCAAGAAGTACTTCCATCAGCGAACCGTAATCGGGGGAATTAAGAGGCCGCTGATGTTAGCAGGTCAAACCTAGGAGCGTAAGCACACCCCTAGGCATAATCGGCAAATCATTCCAGATTCGTCGATACCTGCGCCGCCGAACCAGCAGAACGACTGCCTTGGTCGATGTTCACATCGCCCGAACCGTCTTCGATGATGCTGACCTCTAGCTGCACATCACGCACATCGATGTCGCCAGAGCCGTCGCGCACGGTAACCGAACCGGCTACCTTCACGATGTCGATCTCGCCAGAGCCATCGTCAACATCGACGTTGCCTTGCACGTCCTCTATGGTCAACTCGCCCGAGCCGTCCTTTACTTTCACATTACCCGCGATGGCGAAGATGCGGGTCTCGCCCGAGCCATCCACCACGTTTAGGTCGCCAGTACCGCTTACCGAGAGATCGCCGCTGCCATCTTTTATGTCTACGGCCATGCCAGCAGGCACTGTGATTTCTAAGTCGATGTACGAATAGCCACTCGAGAAGAAGAAGCCATTCATATCGTTGATCTTAGTCCACAGGTACTGCGTATCACCTTGGACCAAGTGCTGCACACCTGCACCTTCAAGGCCACTCTTACGACTGGCGCAGACAGTCGCCGATATGCTGATCTCCGTGGCGCTTGGCGAGCTGGTCACATTGAGTGAACCGGCACCTGCGCTGACATCAACTTTCGCGATGCTAGTGCTAGGAACGGTGAACGCTATTTGCTCTTGGTAAGCGCAGTTATCTGCTAGGACCACGACGGGCAACAGCAGCATGGCGAAGGAGCTCGCTAGCGTGAAAGTCTTAGTATTGAACAGGCCTTTCTTTATTTTCGTGTTTTGCATTATGGTGTTTCTCCGAATGTTGTTAATGCTCAAATAATGATGATTGTCGTTAGCGAACGTGCGAAGCTCTGTGGCTTCTCCTCATATAACTGGGATTTAGCACAAACTGCGCCAACTTTTATTTATCTATTAACGTATTGTTTTTTATAAACTTAAAAACAAAGAGCTAAAATTATTGAAAAGTTAGTTCGTTCTTTTCTTCATTAGTTGGCGAATTAACGCAATTGGTTTAGACACGAAGCCATTATTGTATGAAGCAACCGCATTACTGTATATTAATACAGCACTCCATTTGAGATGAATTGCCCATGACCGCCCAGAAGACCAGCCCCGCCAGCCCTAAGAAAACCGCCACTAAGAACAGTGTTAATAACGACAGCATCGTCATTACCGGCGCGCGGCAGAATAATCTGAAGAACCTCAGCCTTAGCCTGCCGACGGGCAAGCTCATCGTGGTGACAGGGGTGAGCGGCTCGGGAAAATCGACACTGGCATTCGACACGATCTACGCCGAGGGGCAGCGTCGCTATGTCGAGACCTTCTCCGCCTATGCGCGGCAGTTCCTCGACCGCATGGACAAGCCGGCGGTAGACAATGTGCAGGGCATCCCGCCCGCCATCGCCATCGATCAGAGCAACCCCGTGCGTACGTCGCGCTCTACCGTGGGCACGATGACCGAACTGAACGACTACTTGAAGCTGGCCTTCTCACGTCTGGCCACCCTGCACTGCCCACACTGCGCGCGGCCGGTGCATAAAGACACGCCCCAGAGCATCGTGGCGGATCTGCAGGCTAAGCTGAGCGAGGGGCAGCGCATCCATGTCTGCCTACCTATAAAAGTGCCCCATAACTTCAAGGAAGAGGAGATCGTGCAGCTGCTGGCGCAGCAGGGTTATACCCGCATTCAGTCGCGCAATGGCGACGTGGTCGAGGCCGTGCAAGACCGCCTGCGCTTCACACCGGAGCATCGCGAACGCTTAGGCGAGGCATTAGAGATGGCGCTGCACCATGGCAATGGCCGCGTCTTGGTCTACCCGATGCGCGATGCCGAGGAGGCCGACGGCCCTGCCCTGCGCTACTCCACCCATCACCACTGCCCAGACTGCGACGTGGAATTCTCGGAGCCGCAGCCCGCCCTGTTCTCGTTCAACTCCCCTATCGGCGCCTGCGCGAACTGCCGCGGCTTCGGCCGCATCATTGGGGTGGATTTCGGGCTGGTTATTCCCGATGAGAACAAGACCCTCGCGGAAGGCGCTGTGCGGCCATGGCAGACGCCGAGCTTCAAGGAGTGCCAGGTCGATCTCGTTAAGCATGCCAAGAAGAATAAGATTCCAATCGACGTGCCGTGGCACAAGCTGAAAAAGGCACAGCAAGAATGGGTGCTAGAGGGCGAGGGCTCCGCACAGGACGGTCACTGGTATGGCGTGCGCGGCTACTTCAATTGGCTGGAGACTAAGGCCTATAAGATGCACATCCGCGTCTTACTCTCCAAGTACCGGGCCTATACGGAATGCCCCGAGTGCAATGGCACGCGCCTGAAGGCGGAGAGCCAGTGGTGGCGACTACACGCTGGTAGCGGCAAGAACGCACAAGATCTCAACTTGCACGAGGTGATGACACTTTCGCTGGAACACTGCGCCGCGTTCTTCACTGCATTGGCGGCGGAGAAACGCAAAGAAGGCTCGGCCTTAGACGAGGCGACGATACTCTTGCTTACCGAAATTCGCTCGCGGCTGACCTTCCTGCTGGACGTGGGCCTGGGCTATCTCACTCTCGATCGTCAGTCGCGCACGCTCAGTGGCGGCGAGGTGCAGCGCATCAACCTGACCACCGCGCTTGGCACCTCTCTCGTGAATACCTTGTTCGTCTTAGACGAGCCGAGCATCGGGCTGCACTCCCGCGACATGAGCCGTATGATTCAGATACTGCACCGCCTGCGCGATGCGGGAAACACCCTACTAGTAGTAGAGCACGACCCGCAGGTGATGTTGGCGGCCGACCTAGTGATCGACATCGGCCCCGGGCCAGGTAAGGACGGCGGCGAGATTCGCTTCATGGGCACGCCGGCGCAGTTGCTGCGCAAGAAAGACAATTTGACCGCTCAGTATCTAAATGGTGAGCGCAGCGTGCTCGACCTACTTCTACCAGAGCAGCGCAGTGTCGCCGATGCCGCGGCTAGCTATGCGGTGAGCAAAGCCAAGGCAGAATCGAGTGCGCGCAGCATTAGTATCGAAGGCGCGGCGGAGAACAATCTGCGCGACCTTAGCGTTAGCGTGCCGCTCGGTAAGCTAGTCTGCCTAACGGGCGTTAGCGGGTCTGGCAAGTCTACCCTAATGCACACAGTGCTCTACCGCGCCGCCTGCAAACAGCTTGGCCGCGCCACCGAGGCGCCGGGCCAGCATCGTGACATTCGCGGCCTCGAGCAAGTGGACGACGTGATACTGGTAGACCAGAGCCCTATCGGCAAGACCACGCGGTCCATTCCCGCCACCTATGTTGGCGCCTTCGACGTGATACGCCAGCGTTTCATCGCCGAGCCTTTAGCGAAGGAGCGCAGCTATACCATCGGTAGTTTCAGTTTTAACGCCGGCAATGGCCGCTGCCCGAGCTGCTCGGGTAATGGCTTCGAACATGTGGAGATGCAGTTCCTCAGCGACGTCTACTTGCGTTGCTCGGAATGCAATGGCAAACGCTATCGTCGCGAGATCCTCGACGTGCGCGTCTCCGGCGCTACGCCGGGGCGCAAGAACATCGCCGACATCCTCGCCATGACGGTCTCCGAGGCCTTGGCATTCTATGCCGACGACGAAGCGGTACTCACTTGTTTGCAGCCCCTACTCGATGTTGGTCTGCAATATGTGCAGCTCGGTCAAGCCGTGCCCACCCTGAGTGGTGGCGAGGCGCAGCGCCTAAAATTAGCGGGCCATCTCGCTTCCGTGGCACAGGATCAAGTGACCGCGGCGAAGAAGAAACGCAAGACTGGCGTTGTGGCCAAGGGCCTGTTGTTCTTATTCGACGAGCCCACCACCGGGCTGCACTTCCACGACATCAGCGTATTGATGAAGGCCTTCCGCAAGCTCTTGGATGCCGGGCACTCGCTGCTGATCATCGAGCATAATCTGGACGTGATTCGCGCCGCCGACTGGCTGATCGATATCGGCCCCGAGGGCGGCGACAAGGGCGGCACACTGGTCGCCGAGGGCAGCCCTGAAGACTTCCTGCGCGATGGCAAGGGGCTCACCGCTATCGCGCTGCAGGAATATGAGGCGGAACTGACCCGTGTGCGTTCGGGCGCGGCCTTGCCCGTTGTCGCCAATAGCAGTGCTAACCCCATCAAGAAGATGAAGCAGGCGATTCAGATTCATCACGCCCGCGAGCACAATCTCAAGAACATCGACGTGGACATCCCGTGGAATAAGTTCACGGTGATCACAGGCGTGAGCGGCAGCGGCAAGAGCACACTGGCCTTCGACATCGTCTTCGGCGAAGGGCAGCGGCGCTACCTAGAGTCCCTCAACGCCTATGCGCGGCAATTTGTGCAACCTGCCACCCGTCCCGATGTCGATGCAATTCATGGCATTCCGCCCACTGTGGCCATCGAGCAGCGCACCAGTCGCGGCGGCCGCAAGAGCACCGTCGCCACGCTGACCGAGATCTATCACTTCCTGCGCCTGCTGTTCGTGAAGCTGGGCACCCAGTACTGCCCGAAATGTGACGAGGCCATCGCGCCGCAGACCCGCGATCAGATACTGGTGCGCATCCTCAAGGCGGCACGTGGCAAGGAAGTTAATGTACTCGCGCCTATGGTGGTCGGCCGCAAGGGCATCTATAAGGAGCTCGCCGCCTGGGCCGCAGCCCGTGGCTATGAGCAACTGCGCGTGGATGGAAACTTAGTGAGCAGCGCCCCGTGGCCGGTGATCGACCGCTACAAGGAACACGACATCGAGATCCTGATTGGCACCGTTAAGGTCACGCCGCGCAACGAGGCGACCTTGGCGAGTCTCATGGATCAGGCGCTGGAGCTCGGCAACGGCCTGCTTAGCATCATGCCCACTGCCGCCCCCTCGGGCGATCGCAATGGCGATACACTGTTCTCCACTCGCCGTGCCTGCCCTTCCTGCGGCGACAGCTTCGATGAGTTAGACCCGCGCCTGTTCTCCTATAACTCTAAGCACGGCTGGTGTGGCACCTGCTTCGGCACTGGCGAGGTCATCGAGAACTTCGAGCCCGAACAGACCGGTGAGGAGGCACAGTGGCTGGAGACTCCAGACACGCAGGAGACGTTTATTCCAGTACGGGTCAACTGCCCCTCCTGCAATGGCACGCGCCTGAATCCCATCGCCCTCGCCGTGCGCCTAGACAATCGTTCCATCGCCGAATACACGGCCCTATCGGTCGACGACGCGGAACATCAATTCGGCAAGCTACGCTTCGACAAGAAGGAGCAGGCCATCGCCCGCGACGTGGTGCCGGAACTGAACTCGCGGCTGCGCTTCCTGAACAAAGTGGGTTTGGGCTACCTCAGCCTCGACCGTGCGGCACCGACCCTGAGTGGCGGCGAGGCCCAGCGTATTCGTCTGGCCTCGCAGCTTGGCTCCAATCTACAAGGGGTGTGCTACATCCTCGACGAACCCACCATCGGTCTGCACGCACGGGACAATGATCTGCTGATCAGCACGCTGCGGGAACTGCAGCGCCATGGCAACACTGTCATCGTGGTCGAACACGACGATGCCACGATGGCCGAGGCGGACCATCTGATCGATGTAGGGCCAGGTGCGGGCAGCCGCGGCGGCGAGATCATCGCCCAGGGCACACTCGCGCAACTGAAGAAGAACAAGGCGTCTCTCACCGGCCAGTTCCTCGCCAATCCACTGCGCCATCCTATCGCGGATATTCGCGATGCCGAGGCGCGCAAGGGTTTCGAAAAGGAAGTACTGCGTATCGAGAACGCCAGCCTGCACAATCTGCGCGGCGTGACCGTGGACATTCCCCTGCGGCGCTTGGTGGCCGTGAGTGGCGTCAGTGGCAGCGGCAAGTCCAGCCTGATTCGCGGCGTCTTGCATGACAACCTTAAAGCCCTGCTACGGGTCAAGGGCACGCGCAAGAAATTACCCGAGATCGTCAACTGCAAGGACATTATCGGCTGGGAGTCTGTCGACCGCCTCTTACAGGTAGACCAGACCCCTATTGGCAAGACGCCACGCTCCTGCCCGGCCAGCTATATCGGTATCTGGGACACCATTCGCAAACTCTTCGCCGACACCGTGGACGCGCGCCTGCGCGGCTATGGCCCCGGGCGTTTTTCCTACAATGTTTCCGGCGGTCGCTGTGAGACCTGTGCGGGCAATGGCATGCAGAAGATCGAGATGAATTTCCTGCCCGATGTGCGGGTGGACTGCGAGGAGTGCCATGGCTGGCGCTTCAACGAGGACACGCTAACTGTGCGCTATAAGGACAAGCATGTCGGCGAGGTATTATTGATGAGTGTGGATGAGGCTGTGGAGTTCTTCGCGCCCGTGCCCCTGCTGCATCATCCCCTGAGTCTGCTGCAGGATGTCGGCCTCGGCTATCTCACGCTCGGGCAGCAGAGCCCCACGCTCAGTGGCGGCGAGGCTCAGCGCATCAAGCTGGTGACGGAGTTGGCCAAGGCTAAACCCTCGGTGCAGCTGCGCCGCAACACCAAGCAACACACGCTGTATATTCTGGACGAACCGACCGTTGGTTTACACATGGCGGACGTCGAGAAATTATTGCGAGTGCTGCATCGCCTGGTGGATACCGGCAACAGCGTCATGGTGATCGAGCATAATCTCGATGTAATCGCAGAGGCAGACTGGGTGCTGGACATGGGTCCGGAGGGTGGCAAGGCTGGCGGCAAGATCGTGGCCAAGGGCGCCCCAGAGAAACTGGTAGGGAAAAAACAATCCCACACCGGGCTTTATCTTGCCTCAGTATTTTCGTAATAAAAAAAACGTCAACCCTAAAGCATTGGGTTGACGTGATCGAGAAACTTGTAGATTTGAAAATCGAAATTACTAGCGGATGTACTCTATGGCATCTGCGCAATCAATATTGTCAATCAAACCGATGAGACGGGACAAAGCCGCTTGAAAATCAGGTTTTTGATCAAGAGCCGCTTGATAGAACTTACATGCTTGTCCCCATTGAACTTGGCTCTCGCTCACTAAGCCATGATGGTATGCAAGACGCCATGAGGGGGCACCAAGACGACCCGCTACGGACAGCTCTTTGCGAGAAGCTTCGAAGTCATTATTCAAATAGGCGATAGAAGCTTTAACTTCACGTAAGCCTGAATCACTTGGCTGTAGCAGTATCTGACGCTCAATTAGTGAATCAGCGAATTTTAAATTTCCAGATCTAATCGCTATCTCAGCTCTTAGTATTGCCGCCTCAGGGTTTGCTCTTTGAAAGAGAGCAAGTTGATCGAGAAACCACTCCGCGTCATCTGATTTATTCATTTCAAAATTAATGATCGCGTTGCTTAGTAATACACGTTCATGGTTAGGAAACTCTAAATAAAGTTTCTCAATCTCGTTTAGAATTCGCTGGCAATCTACAGTCGCATTGTTTGCACGCCAGATCTCGTGACACCCCTCGCCTCTACTTTGAGCAAGCTCGTAGAGCACCATCAGCTTATCGAGGCGTTGATCTGGATTTTCTCTGTAGATTTCATTTTGAGGCGTCGAAGTACACGCGATAGTTAATGAGAATATTGTACCAAGCGTAAACGTTTTAATAATTTGTTTGATGTGGCTCATTGTTGTTCTCCATTTGTAAACTGAGATTGCATATCAAGCATGCCAATTCCGGATTGCACGAGCTCTCTTGTTGAAGGGAACTCCCAAAGACCTGTGTTCTCAGCGGGATCTCGAATAATACTGGGTGTAAGAATTATGATTAACTCACGATCTGAATCTGCGTTTGATGAATTTTCCGCAAGCTTTCCTAAGAAAGGTACATCATTCAGACCTGGGGTATAGTCCTTGCTCTCGCTGATATCTCTCGACACTAACCCACCAATAACGAGGGGCTGTCCATCACGCAAGCGTGTCGTTGTATTAAGGCTACGAGTATTAAACGCTGTCGTGTTCAATCCCGTGCCAGTTGCATTGGAGATAGCTTGTGTTAAGGATGTGTCTGGCATTGATATGGTCGGGTTTACATCGATCGTGATGCGATCGTCCTCCCCCACTAACGGGCGTACCAGCAGTTGAACTCCAAATGCTCTAAACTCTGTACCACTAAATACTCCAGCAGTATTAGCTCCTACATTGTCACCAGTGCTTATGCCTGCAGGTGCGAAGGCACTAGGGACAGGCACTTCACCACCGATATTAAAAACAGTTTCCTCTCCAGCCAGGACGGTTAAGCTCGGCTTCGAGAGTGTGCGTGAAATCCCTTCTTTCTCCAACATTGAGAACAGGACATCAAACGCGATATCACTGTTACCTATCTGGAATTGATTACTTAACGAACCTCCAATTATTTGCAGCGCATTGGCAATCTGTGAGCCAGTGGCACCGATGCGTTGACTTCCATCGGGCTGTATCGCCAAACCTGATCCACCAGCAGATGCAGACTCTGAACGAAACTCGCTACTAGTCAGTGCTAAATCTGGACGCCAGTTCTTCATGCGGCTACGACTAACCTCGTACATCTGCACCGACACACGTACCTGGGGAAGGTCGATCACATCGATCATTGAGAGTATTCGACCATCGGCTGAAGACAAAAGTTTCGCGCGGCCAACATTCGATTCAATCTGATTGTTCAGAGATCCACTCCCTGAATTAGGAAGCAAACTAGAACTATTTGAGCGTGATCCACCAGAGTTTTGCCCAATCAAAGACCCTGACTCATTCGCCAATACTTTGAGGTCGCCCGATGTATTGAAATTGCTTTCGGCACCTAGGAATAAACGTGAAGCCACGTTCAATACTCGCACTAAATCGACTTGCGTTTGTACGGTACCGGTCAGTAAAAGCGTATCCTGTGTGTCGTCATTAACATCGCCTCTGCGTATGCGCTTTACGGTGACACCTTCTCCTCCAATACTCGCAATTGCCTCTTCAATCTTGACTTTCGAAGACTCTGGCAACTTATCCACTTGAATAAGATTGATAATCGCGATTGCCCCTACATTATTACCCAAGCCTAGGTCCAACGATGCCCTAGAAATATTCGCGAATAAATCCGCAGCGCCGGAAAGATCATCCCCAACCATGTCGTTGCGGCCAGATTGCTTCTCTGCATTCAAATAATTCTGTGCCGCGCTCTCTGCAGCCATTCGAAAATTCACTGTAGGTACTGTACCGCGAAGCACCAACGCAGCGCGATCAGGCGCTAGCTCTATACGAATATCTTGGTGGATATCCTCAAGCGCTTCGCGCAGTACCGAAAGGTCAGTGTTTACACCAAAAAGAAATGTCTCGGTGGTATCGTCGGGATACCAAACTATAATACTGGTCCTTCCAACACTTTTTGCGAGCACTAGGACTTCTTGCGAACCGAGTATCTCGACCTCAAGAATTTCAGATTGCCCTACGGCTACGCGCTCAAGTGATTTATTGAATACCAACCTTGTATGGGTCCACTGCACTAACTCTCGGATTTCATCGGACTGAATACCGTCGGCGGTTTCCACAAATCTAAGTCCGCTTTCAACGCTAGCCTGTTGAGCATTCAACTGTGAACTAAACAGTACAATGGCGATAAATGTTATATAGATTTTCATGATTTTGTTCCTCGAAAAATATTGCTATAGGATTATCTTATTTCTTATTAAGGGTCTGAATTTCTACTCTACGATTTAGCGCTCTACCTTCCGCTGTCGTGTTATCCGCAATGGGTAATAACTCACCTACGCCTCTCACCATTACTTCTATATCGCTGCGTAGTCGTGCACGGAAATATGTTGAGACAGATTTCGCTCGGCTCATGGAAAGCGCAAGATTGTAAGAAGCCGTCCCCAAAGAGTCCGTGTGTCCGGTAAGCTCTATGGCGAGTAAGGACTTGTCCTCGTTAAAATGCTGAACAAGGGCAGTCAATTCATTCTGAATGTTTTGGTTAATCTGCTCACTTTCAAACTCGAAACCGTATAAGTGTGCTTTAAACTCAAATCCAGTATCGAAGGGTTCATCAATCGCGCGGGGCGATTCTATAACTGCAGTAGGAAGAGCCTGGTGCACTTTAACTGGAGTGGTAAGGCTTGTAGTTTTAACGCTAGTCTCTTGATAATCTGGCAGGCCATTTCCATTGGTATCCAGTGGACAGCCTTGCGCACTCACCTTAACCAACTCTGGAGTACTCATACATTGATCCCAGTAATCAATAACTCCATCTTCGTCGGTATCAGCGCTTAGTGACGCAACTAATTTCGACTCTCTATCCTCCCAGTCTCGAACAAAGCCTGGTTCGATAGCGTCATGAAACGAGGTCGAGCAAGAGGACATGGCTATTACTAGTAAAATGGGACTAATTTTCATTACGATTGCTCCAAAGAGGCGAAAAACATTTCGTCACCTTCCATCCATTAGATCTGGCGAATGAATGGTTCTGGAGTAGGTATTGCAGGGTACATACCAACATCGGCAAAAAACAAAAAGTATATTTTTATTCTTTAAATATCAGTCTGTTAGAGCTATTTTCAGAATAGTCTAACGGTAGAGTGGCGAAGTGTATTCGCAAGATGGTGGGATAATTCTTAAATCGATTCGCAAAATGCAAATCTAGACCTCAAAAAAATGCCCAAAGCAATACCGCACAGCATTGGACATTTGTGCACAAACTCTACATTCCTGCTTCGCTAAGCATCGGCAGATTCCCAAGCCTTTATCTTCCTGTACAAAGTAGACGCACTTACACCTAAATGAGCAGCTGCTACTGGTACATTACCTGCACATTGTGCGATCGCACCTTCAATGGCATTTTTTTCCGTTATCCACAAAGGTTCAATTTCCGTTCCGAGTGAAGCAGCCGAAGCACCAGTCACTTTGTGGTTTGCCGGCGCTACACTTACTGACGGAGTAGGTACTTCTAATAGTGACTTTCTAAAGGATTCAGGGAGCATTTCCAATTCAATGCAAGAACCTGTATTCATAATGACGGTGTTTTCAATAATATTCTGCAACTGGCGGACATTACCTGGCCATTGATAACTAACGAAAATATCCTCTACCTCTTTGGAAAACGAGTTCATTTGCTTCTGTAACTCTTTAGAAAACGCGATTAATAACTTGCTTGCAATCTGAAGAACATCCGAGCCTCTTTCATGTAGTGAAGGCAACTGAATTGGGACTACGTTAAGTCGATAATAAAGGTCTTCTCGAAATCTTCCATTATTAATCTCGAGTAAAGGATCACGATTGGTTGCACAAACGAAGCGCACATCAACCTTACGCATAGTATTAGAGCCAACCTTCTGAAAACTCTGTGTCTGAATAAATCTTAATAACTTAGCCTGGAGATCAATGTCCATTTCACAGAGTTCATCCAGGAATAGAGTTCCTCCGTCGGCTTGTTCCGCTGCTCCAACACGGTCACTACTAGCACCACTGAACGCGCCTTTCACATGGCCAAATATCTCGGACTCGAAGAGCTCCTTCGGAATGGCAGCGCAATTCAAGGCTATAAACGGGCCTTTCGCACGAGTACTCGCTTTATGAACAGCCTCTGCACATAACTCTTTTCCTGTACCACTTTCACCGGTGATGAATATATTCGCCTTGCTAGGTGCGGCGCTCTCAATAATGCGGTACACAACCTGCATCGGCAGCGAGCTGCCAACGAATCCGTAGTATCCTTTGACGTCAATTTCTTCTTGATACGTTTCGACTATGGAAAGTAAGTCATTTCGCCGCATTGCGTTCGCAACAGTGACTAGAAGGCGCTCCTTTGACACGGGTTTTTCAATAAAGTCAAAACTACCGAGCCGCATCGCTTCAACCGCCGTATTCACTGAACCCTCGCCAGTTACGACAATCATCTGCACGGGAAGCTTTGCCTCTGAGATCTCGGAGACGATATCTAATCCATTGATACCAGGAAGTTGTACATCTTGGACAAGTACTTTGGGGGGGGATTTAAGTAGATAGTCGCGCGCCTCCAAACCATCGTTAAAGACCTTTACGCTATAGCCTGACGATTCCAGAAAACTGTGATAAAGCATGCTGGTGGGTATGCTATCTTCAACGATAACGACGTCAAACAGGGTATTGTTCTTATTTCGAAAACCCATTGCTTATTTCCTAGTCGAATAACACTTTTATGACATTCTTGCAGCTAACTGTCATCGCGCAAAACGTCACTTGATCAGTAACACGGAGACCAAAACAAACAGCGAGGTATATATCCTCACTATGCAAGCAATATTAGTAAATGGCTTTCTCTGAATGTCATGTTAATCTAAGTACAACGGTCTTGAATATACCACCGACACGAGATTACTAACATTTGAAATCTAAAGTAAAAATACCAGAAAACGAAGAAAGTCGGCTTAAAGCCCTTGAACACTATCGCATAATCGACACCGATGCTGAAGAAGGTTTCGACCGAATAACACGTACAGCCGCCGCTTTTTTCCAAACACCCATTGCACTCGTCTCCCTTGTGGACGAAACGCGCCAATGGTTCAAGTCAAGATATGGCTTGGAAGTCACTGAAACTCCGAGAGAAATCGCTTTTTGTGCGCATACTATCTGTGGCGAGGAAACCATGGTAGTCACGGATACGCTTCACGATACTAGATTCTCAACCTCCAAATTGGTACTTAGCGAACCTAATATTCGCTTCTATGCCGGCACGCCTCTACGCACTCCAAGTGGCAAGAACCTGGGGACACTTTGTGTAATCGATACAGTCCCTAGAGAGTTCAGTGAAGCCGAGAAAAGAGTATTGGAGGACCTCTCTGGCTTAGTAATCGACCAATTAGAATTGCGCCTCGTTAATCTTCGAGCAGAAGAGGAACTAGATCGGCAAACGAAAAACATTGAACTTCTTCGAGATAGTCAAACACGACTAAACGCGATTTTTAATTCTACTTATGATGCCATTTTAGTCCTCGATCAGCATGGACAAATCGAGTCTCACAACCTCGCAGCGGAACAGCTATTCGGATACAACACTTCAGAACTAATCGGCCTTTATGCAAAAACCCTTATGCCTGACTCATTTGACACTAAAGTCGCCAAATTTTTTGTAGATACCGAAAAGACTGGCGTATCGAAATATTTCATTGGAGGAGAGCAAGAAAGTATCGCAGTTAGAAAGAACGGTGAACGATTCCCTGTTGAGCTATCTGTTTCTGAGATATCCCTGAATAGCGAACGACACTTCTGCCTTATAGGCCGAGATATAAGCGAAAAGAAACGTACCGAACAGAAACTAATAGACGCGGTTGCATTCGCTGAGAAAAGCGTCGCAGCTCAACTCAAACTTCTCTCAAGCTTGAGCCATGAACTTCTCACCCCACTGAATGCGATTATTGGTTTCAGCGATATTCTATTAATGGATATAGAAAACATCCTTTCAACGAACCAACGAGGCCAATTTCAACAGATTATTGAAGGAGGACGACAACTCACTAGAATAACAAAACAACTACTAGAGTACTCACGTCGCGCCTCCCTAACCCAAAATTTGGTCTTAGAGGAGTTTTCAATAGGCCCTGTAGTCGACGAATGCTGGAATAAATTGAAGTGGAGCGCAGAGAAGAAAAAAATTAAATTCTCTATAGAATTTGATTCCTCAAATTCTATAGTTGTTCAGTCAAACAAAAATAGTCTTATGCACGTATTGGACAAACTCCTTTCCAATGCCATAAGGTACAACGAGGAAAATGGTAAAATCAATGTTTCCATAACTCAATCGGATGAGGGATATGCCGGTATTTCTATAGCGAATACTGGCAAGGGGATTAGTGACTACGATTTAGATCACGTATTCGACATTTTCAGTCAATCTAACAGCGAAGAAACCGATGCTGATGATATTGGCTTAGCACTTTGCCGTGCAATAGTGCGAGGCATGAAGGGAGAAATTAGTGTTGAAAATAAGGCAGATGAGGTAAGTACTTTCTCCATCAAATTGCCATTGAGTTCTCGAGCACTCCCAAATTCTTCAATGGAAACTATTGCGGAGAAAACCGAAAACCAAGTTGACACATCGAAACATGTGAACAAAACCATTCTTTACATAGGCGATGACCTATCGCTTATAAACAGGATAGAAGTTGTCCTAAATTCAAGAAGCGATTTATCGTTAATTCTTGCTACTCGAGGCCCCCTAGGTCTAGCTCTGGCAATTAAAAATACGCCAAACCTTATAATGCTAGATACACAACTTGCAGAACTAGAGCTCAATGATGTTCTAGCAAAAATACACGAGCACGAAAAAACTCGGTTAATCCCAATTCTTCTTATTGGCTCCACAGAAGCAGAGGAACATGCTCGGCTCTTAGTTGAGAGAAATGGGCATGACTATATCCCCCTAACCGAAATCGAAAACTCCCTTGAAACCGTCATAGAAAATAAGCTGGGCTAATTTCTTACGCATTCGAATCCTCATTAGTCGCATGGAGCTAGGACCCTATCTCGGATCTAGGCGGCGTATACGTCCAACTATCGGCATCATTATCGATTGGAAGATTTACAGTGAATGGCGATTGTAATTCGTCGAGTACATTCGACGTAGGATCGTTAGGGTTAAGAACAGACTCTGCGGCAACTAAGCCCTCTGAAATGATACAAACTGCATTCCTACCATCTCCCGATAATTCTGCGCCTTCTGGACAACAATTTAGCGGATCTGCTGAAGGCTCAACTAGGCAGCTTGGTTCAGGAATTGATGTCGAGATTACAATTGGGAGAACAAACGGTTCACAGGGTTCACCGCTAACGACCTTTTGTGAATTCCACCTTGACCCGAGCGTGCCTAAAAGACTAACTGGGCAGGATTGTGCGCTCGATCGATATAATGCACCTTTGATACGATCACCGGCTCCGGCCCCAACAGCATAAGTAGGGCCACCTTGCAAGGCATACAAATAGCTAACCGCGCCGGTTCCTGGCAAAAAATCGACCCCTTGGGAATCAGCGTCCTCATCACTAGGCCCCTTCATACAAGGATCTCCTTGGCAATTTGGAAGCGTGTAATACACGGGTTCACGGCTTGTGAATCGATCATCTCTCACACCGATTAGCGCCCTAAAGTTTTGAGCCTGACTTCTATCCACAAAGACTAATAGCGGTGCCTCGTGTTCATCGAACCCCACACTTTGCCCAATATTGACATCGTTCGCGTCACTAACAAAAACCTCTTTACTCTGCTCAACAACATAATACTTAAATAACGCGTCCCTCACCGCTATAAACCCGACAAGTAAACCTATACCCAGTACGGTCATAATTATCATTAGCTCTAACGTGAGTATGAAACCCGCTTGACGACCACGTTTAACATGTGGCACTGCGCTTTTGTTGTTCATATAACTCCTCCTTATTCGATTAGCTTAGAGCTAGCATTTACCAAGCGCTAGAAAACAACTGGAACGCCTCAAAAATCTGAACACCGGTTGGAAAAAAGACAAGAACAAGGAATACCGGCATACTCAGCAGTAGCGTAGGTATCAGCGTTTCTAGAGTTTTTCGATTGAGAAGCGCATTGACTTTTTCTACCTGCGTTTCACGCAAAAGTTCGGCATAGTTGCTCAAAGAACCAAGCATTGGTGCGCCAGTATTCTGACCGATTTTCATCATCAAGGCCAAACGGCTTAAGTCTTTTGAGCCTGTGCGTGTGGCAAGCTTCTCGAACCCTAGCTGCCAGGGCAAACCCACTTCTAGCTCCGCCGTCAACAAAGTAACTTCTTTTGCAAGAGGGCTATCTTTGGGCAGTCCATGCGCCGCTGTGCGCTCGAACGCTTCCGATAAGGTGAGTCCCGCCTTCAAAAAGGCTACTAGCAAATCAACAAAAAAGCTAACGGAGTTTTGAATCTGCTGCTTTCTTCTTTTTGCCCGCGAGTATACAAGGAGGTCAAAACTAAAAAACCCGATGACACCCAAAAACAAGGCCTTCCAATAGGAGGGTTCGCCTTGAAAGAACTCTAAGTACAACAATGGAAGCAACGCTGCCAATACTATTTTTATAACCCAGTATACCGGCGCAATTGCTTCTGGAATAAATCCCGCGAATCGGATCATCTTGGCAGGAAATATTTTACTCGCATTGGAATTGAAGCCTTTCAACTCCTCGGTCGTATTGCCCGCGCCTCGACGCAACGAGAACTCTCTAATTGAGAGTTTGTAAATTACGACCACCAAGAAACTAAGTGCTATAACCAAGATCGCATCGATGCCATATGTCCAAATCATATCTTCACCTTCAATACTTGTCGCAACCAAACTATGCCTACTAACTGCAGGAGAATCGCACCACCTAGTGCATTAATACCCATAGGGTGATCAATAAAGATCTGCAACCATTCCGGCTGACTATTAAGAAAGAAGGGAATCAATAGATAAGGCGCTAATCCCATGAAAATAGCAGAGTACTTAGCACCAGAAAGCTTTGCATCAGCTCGGAGACGAATGGATAGACGTTCGCGAACCATCTTCGATACAGAGCCTAATAGTTCATTGAGGTCGCCACCCAACTTCCATCGAACTATTAGCACCTGCATCAACATTCGCGTACTCTCTGAATCATAGAGTGCAGAAATTCGTGCTGTCGCACTTTCGATAGTGGAACCATACTGTAACGCGCTCACTAACGAACTGAATTCGCTCTTTATAAGTCCATCAGCATTCTCTGCTACGGTTCTCAAGGCGGATTGAGGAGTGCAGCCAGCGCTACTTGCGGCTTGCATCATTTCAATTGCTTCAGGTATTTTTTTCTCAAACTTACGACGTCGAAGTTGTGCTATTTCATTCATAGAAAATAGGATTATCAAACTGAAGGCAACTGCTGAAGGAACAATACTCCAGGCAGGGATTAGAAGTATGTCGACAAGTGAGAAGGCTATCACTAGCGACAGCATCAGGATTAAAAGCACACCTAGCCAAGGATTGGCGTTGATGGACAGTACTCTGAACATCTTCGCGAATGCACCCATATTGCTGTAGATACTACCATTTCCTTCGTAGCTCGCTTTAGTAGCGACCCCATTATTACGAAAATACAGCAGTGCAATAGCGCCTATTGTTAGACTTGCAGCGAAAAGGAATAGTATCGAGTCTAATGACATGCTATCTCTCCTAATGCTTCTTTTTCGAGTTCTACCCTTAGCTTTTCTGTTTCATAACCGCGCTCGCTCAATGTGTTGAGTAACTTCAACTGCACAGCGTAATGCATTTTGCGTTGATCGCAGCCACTTCCTGGTGCTCGCGTTCCTGTGTAAAGAGTTGCTGTATTAAGCTCGCCCTCTTCTACGCTAAGTAGGCACACGCTAGAAATGGCACGAGTTCCGTCTGAGTATCTAGTAAGCTGTACTATAAGGTGAATAGCAGATCCTATCATGCCCCGAATCGATTGCCGCGAGAAACTATTCATCTCCATAAGAGCGAGCGTCTCTAGCCTGCTAATCACATCATGCGGACTATTCGCATGGACAGTGGTCATGCTGCCATCGTGGCCAATGTTCATCGCCTGGAGCATGTCAAATACTTCAGCGCCACGGACCTCACCCACTATGATTCTGTCAGCTCGCATACGCAACGCGGTGCGTAGCAATTCTCTCAAACTCACCTCGCCACGCCCTTCTGTGTTCGCGGTACGCGTTTCAAGCGGTATGCAATGTGCATTACGCAGTCTCAGCTCTGCCGTTTCCTCAATAGTCACTACTCGTTCATTATCGGGAATGAACGCGGACAATTGATTAAGTAATGATGTCTTTCCTGCTGATGCCCCACCCGCCACTACAATATTGAGACCCGCCTGAACAGCCAGTTTGAGAAGTCCAAATACTCCCTTACTGACGAAACCTTGCTGCAGAAGCTCTTCCACATTCTGACTATGTTTCTGAAATCGACGTATTGAAACTACTGCTCCAAGACTACAAAGCGGGGAAATTACGGCGTGTAAGCGACTTCCGTCGGGTAATTTTGCATCTACCATGGGATTGCTACTGTCGAGTGCTTTCCCTTGCATCGCTAGAATACGATCTAAAAAGCGACGCAAATGAGAGTGATCGTCGAATCGAACATCAGTCTTAGACAGTTCGCCACGTCTATCTACCCAAATATCATGTGGGCCATTCACTAGAATGTCAGAAACGGAGCTATCCATCATCAAAGAGGCTAATGGCCCCATGCCATCTAACTCGAGGATGATCTCGTTCTCTATCTTCTTTTTCTCTTCTGAATTGAAATCTAGCCCGTTTTTTTCTGAGAATTCTGTAAGTAACCACTGAATCTGTTCGCTAATACTTTCAGCATCAGATAAGACGCCAGCTCCTTCTATCTCAACTGAGTCTATCAAGCGCTGATGAACAAGCTGCCTAACTTTATTAAGAGTGCCATCGAGAACCTCAATATCCACTGCCGATTCTTTTGACTGGGAGAAAAGATTGGTTAACACAATTGTATCCTCGAAAAAATATTGCTTTATGACTCTACTGCCCCCTATGAAAGAGAGGACCTATTGTTATTACTTATAGTTGAATAAACACTTGCTTTCGTTCTTGTCCATTGAACACTTCGACTTGGTGCCGATACGCTGAGGTTGGGTTTATGTTAAGTAATGCCCCGCCTCTTACTTCTATCTCTCCATGCAACACCAGTGAAACGGAGTCTTCTGATGAAATATTCGCCAAGGGGTAAACCTCTCCTGGCTTAACGGCGATGATCAATGGCGCCATGGAATCACTACCTGAGCCTTTCTTTTCAGCTCCACGATTAGTAAGCCGAGTAATCAACGAACGTCCCGTTTCCTCCATTTGCGCACTCTCTGTAGACAGAGCACCAATTAATTGCACATCCTGGGCTACTGTCCTTACGCCACGACGACCTGTTACTAGTACATCAAAGCGATCACCATTACGCAAAAGAGTATGTGGAATCGTGTCGTTATGCGGCACCAGTGTGTAGAGCACTCGGCCTTCAGGCACTTTCTGAGCCAACCAACTTTTGGGTGGTGTTTCAATATCAGTGATATAGAACGGCGCACCTGCCTGTTTATCTTCGGAAAGCACTTTTCCAACAAGCTGTGCGGGAATATTGATGGCTAATCCATCGCTTTTCCCCCGGACTTCTGATAGTTGGCGAGGCCCAATGACCTCTCCCTTTTTAAGATCAACGCTTGCGACCCATTGTGGTTCGGTCGTCAGTCTTTGCACCTGCCTAACACCGAGTATGGAAGTTAGGGCACCGGATATAACGACCGTCATAATGAGGATTGTGGCCCCACCTTTGGTTCTCCTGGCTCTCATGATTTACCTCCAATCTCGTTACTTCGAGAATAATAAAACGTGTCAGAAACTAATTTGCTTGCTCTCCACGAATCTTAGTAAACTCTCTCACTAAGATTCGCAGATCGCAGAGCACCGATTAAGGTCTTACTGCAGCAGCACTTGCACTAGCAGCACCAGCACTAGCAGCGGCAACTGTTGCATCACCTTCCAGTAGATCTACGGCTGTGTATGACCAAGTAACACCATCTCCTGCGATTGTGTCGATTGCATCACCAAATGCGGAACCAGCAACACCAGCAGAGTTCTGCTCGTTTTCGATACCATTGAATGAATAGCTTTGATCAAGTGAACCGATTGCTTCTGCAACATCTTCAAGCTCAGCGTTCATTGAGTCTCGTAAAGTAACGAGGCCTGTTGTCATCCCTACTACCATTACCGTTGAAAGCAGCACTGCCTCCGAAGTTAGAATGAAACCGCGTTGCTTCTTGTTGCTAGAGTTAAATTTTTTCATTTTAAATATTCCTATGTTTAATAATTAAAGTTTGCTTCGATATTGAGTTGCTTGTCCGCCTCTTCGCAGAGACTTGTAATAGATATTGCAGGCATCGGGCCAAGTTTTAGTTTCTTTGAATATATTTTTAATATTTCTTTATAATACAATGACTTAAAATATTCAAAAACGATTAAACGCGAGAATATTAGCCTAATATATTGGGAATGGAGACGGAGCCAGCTACTTGGATTCGCATTCTGCGAATCAAGCTGCAAATCAATGTGTGCAGAACGAGAAAATTTAGCGCTAAGAAATATACGCACAGTGAAGTTTGATTACTAAGCTAGGCTAGAATAGGAATAAGACGGGGGAGGATGTCGATTGGAACTAAATCTTAGAGTAGGCGAGCCTTGTCTCAGCGGTAGTCGAAATAATCAGTTCGGCAAGCTTAAACGCTTTCGGATCGCTAGCAAGTGCTTGTTCTTCTAACTGCTTTACCAAACCTGTAAGTCTCGCAGCACCAAAACTGGCAGAACTACTCTTTAAAGCGTGCGCTTCTTCCGACAAGCGTTTGAAGTTTTTATACTCACAAGCCTCTCGGAGATTATTTTGCCTACTCTCCAGTTCAGAATTAAGAGCATTGAGCGCAGCAAGCATGTTCTCTTCACCTATATCGCTGCGCAGCTTCTCTAACTCTTTCAGATTAATCAGAGCAATACTCTCGAGACGCTGATTATCAATAGCAAACTCTGTAGCTTGGACTAAATTTGTTGTCTCTCGCTTGTCTACGAGATTATCGATTAGCACACGCAGCAATTCTGTACGATCAATTGGTTTACCAACGTAAGCAGTAAAACCTGCTACATCGCAGGCGTCAGCCGTCATAGACCTCGAATGTGCAGTACACGCAATGATAGGCAAACTAAGCATCTTAAGTTCTTTGCGTATTTTTCGAGTTGCATCTATCCCATTCATCTCGGGCATTCCGATGTCCATTAAAATGGCGTCGTAAGGTGCGCGATTGATTGCTTCTATTACTTCTATACCATTATTTGCAATATCGACAACTATCCCCATTTTCTCTAATGTCAGCCTAGCAATGATCTGATTTGCTTGATTGTCTTCTGCAACCAAAATTCGTTTGCCAGCAAGGAGATTGATTTCTAACTTAGAATCTGAAGATAATTTTGTATTTCTTCTAGTGTCGCTGGCAAGGCACTCCAAAGGAATTACCACTGAGAATGTGCTGCCTTTACCTTTTACTGACTCAAATCTAATTTCACCGTCCATCAAATGGGACATTCGCTTTGCGATATCGAGACCTAATCCCGTACCACGCCCTTGAAAGCCTCTGTAATTGGAAGAAGTCCAGAATTGTTCAAACAATCTCTCTTTATCTTCCTCCGAAACACCAATCCCCGTGTCGATAACCTTGAATTCAAAATTAGTTTTATTGCCCACAACTTCATGTTGTAACACTTCCAATTGAACAGAACCTTTTTCTGTAAATTTAATCGCGTTGGTAAGAAAATTAAGTAATATTTGCTTTATTTTACCGTTATCTCCGAGAACTTTCTGATGGAGTATGTCTCCTTTCTCCTCTAAAAGCTCAAGCCCTTTAGCCGAAGCGATGGGATTCACGATCGTAGTCACGTCATGCACAATATTGGCAATATCAAACTCACTCAGTTCGAGCTCTAGCTTCCCAGCTTCCATTTTTGAATAATCCAAAACATCGTTGATAACTGACAATAGCTGCAGTGCAGCGCTAACAGCTATCTCAAGCAAATCGGTTTGTTCACGACTCATCTCATCACGTGGCATAAGGTTTATCGAGCCAATTATTGCGTTCAAAGGCGTGCGCATCTCGTGACTCATCACAGCGAAAAAGTCAGATTTCGACTCTACAGCCCTCTCTGCTTTCGCCCTCTGAAGTTCCAAGTCCTGGGATAGTCTCTCTAAGTCGCTAACTTGTTGCTTCTTTGCGCTGAGGATAAATAGCCAATCTAACTGTGCATCGTGTAGGGGGAAATCTTTAAACTCATACTGATGAATTTGATCCTCTGTCATTCGCGAAAGCCAAGGGGAGCCGCAAAGAACAAAGCTTTCGTCGCTTAACTCGACAACTTGTCCACGTATCGGATAGCGACTCTCTTTGCTTATGATTAAAAAGATCATTTTCAATTGTTGTTGAAAATTGATGGCGTCGAATCTTCGCGGACGAACCAATTCAAAGGCATCCTGAAATTTCATGCCTGCTCGAATCTCTGGCGCATAGCGCCCCAACAGGGGACTCAAGTGAACAATTCGCATATTTTTATCGAAGCGAATGAATGCTGTAAATAATTCGCTTAGAGTATCGATATCTTCCACTTTAAATTCAGTCATTAGCTCGGCACTCGAACTGTGTATAACCATTCTTCACCCGATTCGCACTCCAGTTGGTGAAATTCGATTATTTCGAGTGCCTTATCAAACCGTTTCCCTACCCCCTTAAGAAGACCAACAACAAAATAGCAAAGACCTTCCCTTGTTGAGATATAGTGAATTTCATAGAGATCATTTCCTAGCTCCTTTATATAAAACTCAGGTGGAATGTATAGAGGAAATGTAGAGGTTATTCTATCGTGCAGGGAATTGATATTTCGGAAGAAGCCTATAATATCGCTACTAGTAGCATTCAAAACATCCGCGTATGCACTAGGTGCAGCATCTAGTATCCAGTACTCACCGAAACGCTCTAGGCAAACATCAATATCGATGCCTAATTCCTTAGTTGCACTAATAATTAGGCCATAAGTCACATCATCGGAATAGCTTTGCATTCCTATATAGATCTCGCCCGGGTTGCTAGCGGCCAGCTCTATTTTTTGCCAACTCTCTTCGCCGAACTCTTCTGTAACCATGTCTTTCAAAGCTTTATGGATTATACCGTGCATAGTCTTTATGAGCCTCTTATTGAAAGATCGCTTACTTCACTTAATTTTTCTTGAGTATCTACACTCTATCATTTGTCAATACTTAGAATAAGTAAAGGTTTAAAAACTGCAACTAAACTGGTGACCTGAAATTTCCAGACAATTAAAATAGCTTACCGACAGGTTTTCTGAATAGACGGAACTACAAACCCTAGATTCTGGCACTGCCTAGATTCAATGAGCAGATGAGCTGCACATTTAATTCTTTCAATAGTGTGCAGCAAAAAAATTGATGGAAGCATATATCCTAGAATACGATCGTCTTTTGCCCATTTACAATGATGCGATGTTCGCAGTGCCACTTCACAGCTCTTGCGAACGCAGCGCATTCTGCGTCACGGCCAATTTGGACCAATTCATCAATACTCAAATTATGATCGATCCGCTCTACAGTTTGCTCGATGATCGGTCCTTCGTCTAAATCCGTTGTCACATAATGCGCCGTGGCGCCAATAATCTTCACGCCGCGTAGATACGCTTGTTTATACGGATTCGCACCTTTAAAGCCTGGGAGAAATGAGTGATGAATATTGATTACTTTGCCCTCTAATTCTTCACACATTTTTGGCGAAATAATCTGCATATAACGAGCGAGGGCCAAGAGATCTACTTTTTCTACCTTGATGATGCGTAATATTTCTGACTCTTGTTCAGATTTATTCTCGGCATTCACGGGCAGGTAGTGATAGGGAATCTTGTACCACTCGGTGATGCCGCGCATATGCTCGTGATTGGAGACGACACCGACGATGTCCGCTGGCAATACGCCGCTGCTCCAGCGGTGCAGGATATCGTTGAGGCAATGCCCGTGGCTGGACACCGCCAGCAACACCCGTGGCTTCTGCTGCAGGTCGAAGAAACTGCACTGCATGGAGAACTGCTCCGCGAGTGGCGTGAAGTCCTCGTGCAATTGTTCCGTGCCCGGCAGGCTAGTCTCCACCTCTTCGAACTCGACCCGCATGAAGAAGCGATCGAGGATTGGGTCACGGTGCTGCGCTGCGTCGCTGATAGTAGCGCCGCGCTGGAAGAGGAAATCACTGACTGCGCGCACGATGCCGTTGGCCTCGGGGCAGGATACTGTGAGCACGTATTTCTTAGGAACTTGTAGAGTCATTGGCATCGATCATCCATGTTTTATTAGGCTTAACCTGTGTCTTCGGCGAGTCATGACGGGTATTTCTCATGCGTAAAATGTTAGCATTATTTGCGTAAACAGACTCCTCTATTTACAATCGAGGACTCACTCCATCACGCTGATATAAGGTTAGGTCTAACATGAAAACACGCGCCGCTGTTGCGTTTGCCGCTGGCAAGCCCTTGGAAATTGTTGAAGTCGACCTAGAGGGGCCACGTGCTGGCGAGGTATTAATCGAGATTAAGGCCACTGGTGTGTGTCATACCGACGCCTTCACGCTCTCCGGTGATGACCCCGAGGGCGCCTTCCCCGCCATCTTGGGTCACGAGGGCGCAGGCGTGGTGGTCGAGGTAGGCCCGGGCGTCAAGACTCTAAAAGTGGGCGACACCGTGATTCCGCTGTACACCCCGGAGTGCCGCGAGTGCGAATACTGCCTAAACCCCAAGACCAATCTCTGTCAGTCGATCCGCGCGACCCAGGGCAAGGGCGTGATGCCCGACGGCACCAGCCGCTTCTCCTTCGAGGGCAAGCCTATCCTGCACTATATGGGCTGTTCCACCTTCTCTAATTACACCGTGATGCCGGAGATCGCCGTTGCCAAGGTGCGCAGCGACGCGCCCTTCGACAAGATCTGCTACATCGGCTGTGGCGTCACTACCGGCATCGGCGCCGTCGTATTCGACGCGAAGGTCGAGGTTGGCAGCACCGTGGCGGTATTCGGGCTCGGCGGCATCGGCCTCAATGTCATTCAAGGCGCGCGCATGGCTGGCGCCAGCCGCATCATCGGTGTCGACCTGAACCCAGACAAAGTCGCGCTCGCCAAGCAATTCGGCATGACCGACTTCGTGAACCCCAAGGACGTGGACGATGTGACCGGCCATATCATCGAGATGACCGGCGGTGGTGTGGACTATAGCTTCGAGTGCATCGGCAATGTGAAGGTCATGCGCCAGGCCCTAGAGTGCACCCACAAGGGCTGGGGCGAGTCCTTCATCATCGGCGTGGCCGGTGCCGGCCAAGAGATATCCACACGCCCCTTCCAACTAGTGACTGGCCGCTCCTGGCGCGGCAGTGCATTCGGTGGCGCGAGAGGCCGCACCGATGTGCCCCGCATCGTGGACTGGTACATGGACAAGAAGATCAGCATCGACCCACTGATTACCCACACCATGCCACTTGAAGACATCAACAAGGCCTTCGACCTGATGCACGCCGGCAAGAGCATCCGCTCCGTCATAATCTTCTGATCAAAGGGGTCAGAGTAATTTGATCCCTAGTTAGATCCAACAAAAGGCGTCGGGATCAAAGGGGTCAGAGTAACTTGATCACAAATTGATCAAGTTACTCTGACCCCTTTGATCCCCCCTTTGACTCCACACCCCCCGAACAGGGGGTTTGTCTCCCCACGCCTCTTCGCTACTCTCCTGCTTACGGATCGCTCAGGCTTTTCGTGCCCCTCTATTTCCTTATTCAGCAGTACTCGTCCGGAGAGAATATTCAATGAAAGCTGCCACTAAAACCCTGAAAACCGCCGCGCGTAATTGTGCAGCCCTCCTCACTGCAGGCCTGCTGAGCACTACCGCATTCGCGGCGGACACGCCGGCCACGATCCCAACGTCTTTTTTGGGCACCTATAATCTGACCTATGACAATGCCCAGACTGGCTCTCCAGTCGCCAACGGCACGGCAGTTGAAGTCGTTATCGCCGCTAACAATACCTTGTGTCTAGGCGGCTATACCCTCACGAATCCCGTGATTCGTAATGGCAATGGTCATGAGGCGATTTGGACGGAAGGCAGCTTAGGGATCGAGATCTCTCTATCCAGCCTGCTAAATGGTTTCAACGAGATCAATGTTGGACCTACAGGTGGCGGCTTCTATGGTCAGTTGAAAGGCAGCAAATCGACCACTTCTACTACTGGCTGCGGCGCGGTTACGCCCCCAGCTCCCGATATGACTAAGATCAACGAGTTGTTCGCTCAGGCTCAAGCGAAATTGGCGCAATACTTCCCATCAAGCGCGAATGCAGTGAACCAAACTCTTGATGACTATATCTACCGCTTCTACCCAAGCACTGGCATCTACCTCGCGATCAACAATGGCGAGATCTATGTAATGGGCGGCACATTCGGCGACACGCCTCTCCCACAAGGCAATATCGAGACGATCCTGTCTGAACTGGCTAAGATCAATGTGGATGTCGATGTTCCTACAGCGGCCGAGGGTGATTACAAGCTCGTGATCTCAGGCAGCGTCTCTACTAGCGTTGCAGGCGTAACGATTCCCGTAACTTTCCCCGCGATCACAATCGAGAAAATCGCCGCGCCTTCATCTTCAGACATTGATGGTATTCGTGACGCAGTGAAAGCGGCACTCAAGGATATCAACTTCGTCGGCACGATCGACGTTTCCGAAGTGTCGTCCTCTAGCAGCGCTCTGAGCTTCAGAATTAAATTCTCGGGCACTGTGACATCACAGGGAACCACTGTCACAAGCAGCTACGACCTACTCTATACCTACACAAAGCTTTAATAGCCTAGTAACAAAAAAGGGCTGCCACTCGAGAGAGTGGTGGCCCTTTTTTATGCGGCGGATCAAAGGGGTCAGAGTAACTTGATCGTTTTTTGATCAAGTTACTCTGACCCCTTTGATTTACTCTGACCCCTTTGATCCGTCGGCCGGGAAGTGAATGGCTAGCCAGATGGTGTCTTGGTTTGGGTCAGTCCACTCTACTCTGTGTTTCTGCTGGGCTGGGATTGCCACGTATTCGCCTTCTTTGAGTGCTGTTTCGCTGCCATCTTCCCAGCTTATTTTCGCCGCGCCCTTTAGGAGTAAGACCCACTCATGTCGGTCTTGCTCGTACCATGTGTCGGGGGCGCTGCGTTGCCCGCGGGACACGATGCGCTCGATTAGGACGCCCGACTGCTCCCACAGTGGCTGAAACACCTCCTCTGCGCTCGCATCCGGAAGTTCACTTAGAATATTGCCGCTTGCCTTCATTCGCCGCCTCTTTGATTTTTTCCTGTGCCCCCTCGGGGCCTAGGCCGTATAATACGCCCATAGGCCTCGGGCTGGCGCTACATCTGCCCGGCTTGGCTAATTGTTTAAAAAAGGGAGAGATTATGCAGCACCTAATTCGCCATTTCGTTCGCTCGATACCAGCTCTGCTGGCCATGGCAGTCTTCAGCTTTGCCACGCTTAGCTATGCACAAGCCCCTAATATCATTGGAGAATGGCGCGGCACCTATAATATCAACATCGGCGGCGACCGCGACATCGTCTTTACCCTCGTCGAAACAGACGGCGTAGTAACAGGCTTGTTCGACGATGTCGGTGCTGGCATCGAAGGCGTGCGCATCGAGAACGTTTCCATCGAGGGGCAGGAGGTGCATTTCTCCATCCCTCGCATCACCGGCGAATACTTCGGCACTATCCACCGCGACCTAGGCGTAGATGGCCTACCCATCCGCATAGATGGCGACTGGAGCCGCGCGGGCGAGTTCGTGCCCATTACCCTGTACCGCACACAGTAAGGAGGCAGATCGATGAAATATCTACATACGATGATTCGCGTGAGCGACCTAGACGCAACCCTCGACTTCTTTTGCAGAAAGCTAGGCCTGAAGGAAATTCAGCGCCGCGAAGTCGAGCAAGGCCGTTTCACTCTCGTATTCCTAGCCGCGCCAGGCGACGAAGACGCTCAGATCGAGCTGACCTATAACTGGGACCCAGAGGAATATGACGAAGGCCGTAACTTCGGTCACTTGGCCTATTGCGTAAAAGACATCTATGCCACCTGCGAGCATCTGCGCAACGAAGGCGTGACGATCAATCGTCCGCCCCGCGACGGCCGCATGGCGTTTATTCGCTCGCCCGATAACATCTCCATAGAGCTACTGCAGGAAGGCGAGCCATTGCCACCGCAAGAGCCTTGGCTGAGCATGGCTAATACGGGCAAGTGGTAGACCTCGACAAATTTTAAATTAATGTTAGGAAGCCATTCATGCAATTACTAGACGGAAAAGCCACCTCGGAACAAATCAAGCTTGAGATCGCCGAGCAAGTAAAACTCATCAAGGCAGCTGGCGGTCGCGTGCCCCACCTCGCTGCCGTGCTCGTCGGCAACGATGGTGCGAGTGAGACCTATGTAAACAACAAAGTTCTGGACTGCCGCCAGGTGGGTTTCGAGTCGACTCTGATTCGCCTACCGACCGAGGTGACCGAAGAAGAACTACTCAAGCGTATCGACCATCTAAACCGCGACAAGGACATCGACGGCTTCATCGTGCAAGTACCGCTGCCTAAGCATATCGACGAGGCGCGGGTTATCCTCGCGATCGATCCACTCAAGGATGTAGACGGTTTCTCCCCTGCCAGTGTCGGGCGCATGTGCCTTGGCATGCCGACCTTCGTTTCCGCCACGCCTAATGGAATTATGGAATTGCTGCGTCGTTACGACGTAGATACAGAGGGCAAGCACTGCGTAGTCGTAGGCCGCAGCAATATCGTGGGCACCCCGATGTCGATCCTGATGTCACGCAACAGCAAGCCTGGCAACGCAACCGTTACACTAGTGCACAGCCGCACGCCCAATATGGCCGAGATATGCCGCAGTGCCGACATCCTCATCGTTGCGATCGGGAAGCCAAACTTCGTCAATAGCGACATGGTGAAAGAAGGCGCCGTGGTAGTGGACGTGGGCATCACGCGAGTGGAGGATGCAACACGTCCTTCTGGCTTCAGGCTCGTCGGCGACGTCGAGTTCGAGGCAGTGAAAGACAAGTGTTCTTTCATCACACCGGTCCCCGGTGGTGTTGGCCCGATGACGCGAGCGGCTTTGTTGCTGAACACACTCAAAGCCCAAAGCATGAGCAAAGAATTGGAATAAGCTTGAATGAGGCCAGAGTAGCGATTAAAGAGTCGATCAAAGTGGGGATCAAAGGGGTCAGAGTAACTTGATCGAAAATCGATCAAGTTACTCTGACCCCTTTGATCCTGACCCTCTTGGTCCTATCAAATTACTCTGACCCCTTTGATCTTTCGACACCATTTATCTCTATATAGCGGAGTATTTTCATGTTCGAACACCTTAGCCCCTTGGCAGCCGACCCGATACTCGGCCTTATGATCGCGTTTCGTGACGATGAGAACGCCCACAAGATCGACCTTGGTGTAGGCGTCTACAAAGACGAGGCTGGCACTACTCCTGTGATGCGTGCTGTTAAAGAGGCCGAGACGCGTCTACTCGCTAGCCAGGCGACCAAGAGCTATGTTGGCCCAGCGGGCAATGCGGTCTATAACGAAGAGATCGCCAATCTTATTCTGGGCAGTGAACTCGCGAATAAGACCAAGGCGCTGCGCTGCACGTTTCAGACGCCAGGCGGCTGCGGCGGCTTGCGCCTAGCCGCAGAGTTCATCAACAAGAGCAAGCCCGGCGCGCGTATCTTCGTGAGCGACCCGACCTGGGCGAACCACATCCCCCTACTCGGCGATGCGGGTCTGCAGATCGAGAAATACCCCTACTACGACTACGAGAGCCACAGCATTCGCTTCGACGACATGATGAGCTCGTTGCAACAAGCTAAAAAGGGCGACCTGGTGCTGCTACACGGCTGCTGCCATAACCCTTGCGGCGCAGATCTCAATCACGACCAATGGCGCGACATAAGAGACCTAGCCCTCAAGAACGGCTTCACCCCCTTCATCGACCTCGCCTACCAAGGCCTTGGCGACGGTGTGGACGAAGACTGCTTCGGCGTGCGCCTACTTGCAGACGCCCTGCCAGAGCTCATCATAGTGAGTTCATGTTCCAAGAACTTTGGTTTGTACCGCGAGCGCGTTGGCGCATTAACCGTTATCTGCTCGTCGCCCGCCTCTATGAAAGCCACCTCGAGCCTGATCGCTGGCACTGCGCGTGGCATCTACTCCATGCCGCCAGACCACGGCGGCACCGTAGTAGAGATGATACTCACCATCCCCGCCATGCGCGCCGACTGGGAACAAGAACTCACCCAGATGCGCCAGCGCATCAACGGCCTACGCACTCTTTTCGTAGACCGCTTGAACGCGGCAGGCGTGGACCGTGATTTTAGTTTCATTCAGAACGAGAAAGGCATGTTCTCCTTCCTCGGCATCAGCGTGCCGCAGGTGCAGACGCTAGTGAAGGATTACAGCATCTATCTGGTGGACTCTAGCCGCATCAACGTGGCGGGGATTAATAACGCTAACATCGATTATTTGGTGAATAGCATTAAGAAGGTGATTGGTTAGAACATTGATTGAAGGAGCGGGCTTGCCCGCGAATGGATTGCGATTGATGAGGGTCTTTGCAAGCGGCAGATCCTTCGCGGGCAAGCCCGCTCCTACAGTCAGAGCATTTTTCTAGACCAGATAAAAACCATTGGCTTGTAGGAGCTTGCCCTGCAAGCGATTGGGTGTGATTGGTAAATTTCTGTAAAAGATTTAACCCCATCGCCTGCAGGGCAGGCTCCTACAGTCAGAGCATTTTTC
>TARA_R110002167_G_scaffold144413_6_pt1 | contig 42889 bp, 42 predicted proteins | sample TARA_R110002167 | Tara Oceans TARA_R110002167 (sample SAMEA4398238) | marine metagenome | biome: Polar Biome; feature: [MES] marine water layer (ENVO:01000295) within the mesopelagic zone...; material: water (ENVO:00002006), including particulate matter (ENVO:01000060) such...
CTTATTAGACTAATCAGGCACCAAATACAGCACCGCAAAGCATTTTTTATGAACCAGTACCGCCAGTTAGATAACAAATCGGTTCTCTACGCACTGACAATCTACTTCTTTATTGTTGTTTTTCGTTGCACTCACAATGTAGTGCTATTTTTATTTTTATTGGCTTTCGTTGTTATTATTTATTGTTATTGTGTCGTACATAGAGCATTAACCGTGCCAGTATAATCAAATTCAATAAAAACAATAACTTAGTTTTTTATTTCAAAAATATGACAACTTGAAACTGGTACTGTGTTACTTAAAATCTCTAATGCCGTGGGTAGATGGGTATCGGTAACACTTTAGGCTTTGATTATTTTGTCTGTGATTACTATCACAAATAGTGACGATTTCAGCCAATATAGCCGCGGGCCAAAACCCATGGCTATAAAAACGGCTTGCTAAGTTCCTAGGCTTGTTTTTTCTTGCGCGGCAGTCCGAAGCGTTGGCGACGCTCCCATAGGCATTTGCGGCTGATGCCCAGCTTGCGAGCAAGTTGAGTCTCATTCATTTGATCTTGATGCTCCAACACGAAGTGCTGGAAGTAGTCCTCTAGGGACAGTTCTTCGACTGAATCGTCTTGAGGAGGGGTATGATGGTGCAGCGCTGTACGCTCATTCAGGGGGCGTAGCTGGGCTTTGAGGCTGGTATCGATAGCCAGCAGCTCTTCACCGATAATTTCGGACTCAGCCAGCACCACAGCGCGCTCTATGGCGTTTTCGAGTTCGCGCACATTGCCTGGCCATGGGTAGGATGCAATCGCCTGGGTCGCCTCTGAGCTGAATTTGAGCATCGGCGATTTGAGGCGTTTGCAGGTGCGGTCGAGAATGGCATCGGCGAGTTCGAGGATGTCATTGCCACGTTCTTTGAGAGGCGGAATGATTAGCGTCATCACGTTTATGCGGTAATACAAATCTTCGCGGAAGTCGCCGTCGATCACTAATTGCTTGAGATCACGGTGTGTTGCAACGACTAGGCGCACATCCACTTTCTTGGACTGCACAGAGCCGACCTTGCGAATTTCGTTTTCCTGCAGCACTCGCAACAGGCGGGCCTGAGCCTCTAGAGGCAATTCGCCTATCTCGTCTAAGAACAGCGTGCTGCCACTGGCGGCCTCGACTAGTCCTGTGCGGTTCGCGGTAGCGCCGGTAAAGGCACCTTTCTCATGGCCGAAGAGTTCGGACTCGATGAGATTCTCTGGAATCGCAGCGCAGTTGACCGAGATCATCTCTGACTCGTTACGATCGCTTAGTTTGTGTATTGCGCGCGCTACAAGCTCTTTGCCCGTTCCGGACTCGCCATTGATAAGCACGGTAGAGTTTGTCATCGCCACTTTGCGGATGCGGCGGAACAGTTCCATCATCTGCGGACAGCTGCCGATCATGCCGTAAACGGGAGGCTCGGGCGGTGGCAGGGGTTTTTCTTGTGCTGCCTTGCGGCTGGCGCTTTCCTGCACAATGCGGCCAACCGTCTCTACCATCTCTTCGTGCTCGAAGGGCTTAGAGATATAGTCCACGGCTCCCATCTTCATCGAATCGATGGCGGAGCGCAGGCTAGAGTAGCTGGTCATGATGAGTACGGGTGTTTTGGTGGCCTTAATGAGGTCAGTGCCGGGTGCGCCGGGCAGGCGCAGGTCGCTCACAACGATGTCGAAATCGTCCATATTGTGCTGCTCGATAGCCTCTTTAACACTCCCGGCTTCTTCGACGGAATAGTTGTGGCGTTCCAGCAGGCGTCGTAGCGCAGTGCGTATGACTTGCTCATCTTCAACTACTAATACTTTGTTCTGCACTGTCATCATGTTACTCAAGCAGATTGATAACTAATTCAACAGGTTGCGGCATCGACTAGATCGCACTAGTGAGCGATGCGTCCTTGATATTCGGTCCATCATAGCAGGGAAAAGTAAGAATTACTCGTGTGCCCGGATTCTCTTTCCTGTTAGATGCACTGATTATATCAATATGCCCATCTAGGTTTTCAACTATGCTGTAGACCAATGAAAGGCCAAGCCCCGTGCCCTCTCCAGGCTCTTTAGTGGTAAAGAACGGGTCGAATATTTGGTCTCGAATTTCCTCAGGAATGCCGCTGCCCTCATCGGTTACCGAAATCTGTACGGAACCGGATACGAGCTTGGAGGATAGGGTGATCTTGCTATCTACGGGGCTGGCATCGTGGGCGTTATTGAGCAAGTTGACTAAGACTTGTAACAGGCGTTGCGAGTCTCCTAGTACCTGTAGCCCTGCCTTACAGTTCACCACGTACTTAATCTCTTTGCGTTTCTTGTCTAGTGAGATCAGCGCGATCGCCTCGTTGACGCACTCTTCGACAGTCACGATCTCGCTATTGTGATCCGATTTATTGCTGCCGCTGTGTGCGAAATTGACTAGCGACTGCACGATGCGGGAAGTGCGGTCTGTCTGCTCGATGATCTGGCGCGCCATTTCGCGTAGCTCATCGTTATTGGTCTCATCGCGAATATTCTGTGCCAAGCAGGCGATGCCGGTGATTGGGTTGCCGATCTCGTGGGCGACTCCAGCGGCCAAGCGCCCAATAGAGGCGAGACGTTCGCTGTGGGTAAGTTCTTCCTCGAGCAGCTCCGTCTCGGTGAGGTCTTCTAGGAGGATGACCACGCCGTCCTGCTTGATCTTATGGGCCGCAGACTTCTCGATGATGGCTTTGTGTAGGCTGATAAAGCGGCGCTTACTCTTAATCTGCACCACGCGTTTATGGGCATGGGCGGTTTCGCCAACCGTGAAATCGTGGATAAGTGTCGCCCAGGGTTCCGCGATCTCACTCAGCTGAGAGCCAAGCACCTCTTGGCTGGGGATGCCGGTGAGTTGAGACATCGCATGGTTCCACATCACGATCTGATTCTGTTCACCTAGTGAGCACACGCCTAAAGGCAACTCTAGCAACACCTGCCGATGATAACGGCGCAGATTGTCTAGGTCCTCGGCCATACCGGACAGGTTGCTACGATAGGCCTCGATGCGGCTCTCGATGACATCGACGTCCGTGGACCCATGTTCAGACTCGATCGTGAATGGAAGGAAGCGATCGATGAGATCGTGGGCGATAGACGGCCCTAATAGACCGGAAAGATTCGCCTCTAGGCGTCCACGTAATAGACGCATATTGTGGGGGCGTTTTTCTTGTCGATTGATGTGGAGATCTCGTAATGCCTGCAGCACTTCCCGCGTCGCGGTGCGCTCACCTAAGGGCTTGGTGAGCTTGGCGATGAAGTCATCGGGAGTCTTGGCGACTAGCCCAGTACGGTTGCGACGACGGATCGTATCGATCGCGCAGACATCCGCGGAGGCGCGCTCTTCGGCAGAGGTGCGTGTCCAAAAAGATATCGCGACGAATAGAATGATATTGCACACCAGCGACATCGCGACGATCTCGCGAGTATTGATCGATTCGAAGGCGAGAAAATTGAAGCCCGTTAGAACTGGCAGCATCAAGAACAGGAACCAGATGGCGACACCGGCCAGAAGACCCACGATGAAGCCTTTCTTGTTTCCTCGCGGCCAATACAGCAAGGCGATGATGCTGGGCAGAAATTGCAGGCTCGCGATATAAGAGACATTGCCAATCGCCCTAACGCTGAGCTTGTCATCGGGGATGTAGTAGAAGAGAAAGCCGATCCAGATTAGCGCGGTAATTAGGGCGCGTCGACGCCACAGTAGCCAGCGGTAGATGTCGTTGCGTGCGGTAGGTTGGTAGAGCGGCAGGATTAGGTGATTCAGGCACATATTCGATAGCGCCAGAGTGATCACAATGATCAAGCCGCTGGCTGCAGAGAGTCCGCCAAGAAAGCCCACTGCGGTCATAAAGCCAGAGCCGTAGTCCGCGCCTAGGCTGACAGGGTAAAACTCCAGTGGCGCGGTTGAGCCGATCTTCAGGCCCGCCCAGAGGATCGGAAATACTGGCAGGCTAAGCAGCAGGAAGTACAAGGGCAGTGCCCAACTGGCGAGGGTCAATGCCTTGGGGTCTTTGTTTTCGTTGAAGATCATATAGAACATGTGCGGGCTGGCGACAGCCGCAGTGAAGAACAAGATCGCAGTGATGTGGAAGGAGCCTGGTGCGTCTGGCTCTTTGATGCCGGCAAGGAGTTCGGGTTGGGTCTGCAGCCACAGATCGAGTTCGGCGAAGCCGCCGAATCCTTGATAAACAGCGAAGAGACCAAGGCCTAGCATCGCGACTAGTTTGACGAGGGATTCGAAGGCGATAGCCATCACCAGTCCCTCGTGTTTCTCGCGCCCCGCACCCCGGCCGGTACCGAAGAAGATGGCGAATACCGTGATCATCACGCAGAAGGACGCAGCCAAGGTGGTCTGTGAGACCTCGGGTGCCATGATGGCCACGCTATTGGAGACAGCTTGAATCTGCAGTGACAGCAGAGGAGTGACCCCCAGCAGCATCACGATTGTAGTCAGGGTGCCAGCCACTGGGCTGCGGTAACGAAAGGCCAATAGATCTGCCAGTGAGCTAAGCTGGTAGCTGCGGGTGATGTCGAGAATTGGGCGCAGCATAAGGGGCGAGAATAGGAAGGCTAGGGAGATGCCGATGAACGGTGCGAGATAACCGTATCCATCTCTGAAGGCGTTGGCCGTGGCGGAGAAATAGGACCAAACGCTCGCGAAAACGCCAAGCGCTAACACATACACTATAGGGTGGCGGGTGACTTTCTGCGGTATCCAGCCTTTGTCGGTCGCAAGAGCGACACCGAATAAGACCCCGATATAGATCATACCCAGGACTATCAAATTACTCAGGTCAAAGATCATCTGAGTTTTGTTCCCGATGGCAGAAGGCGGCGACCCCGATTATGGCCAGACCGAGGACAAAGGGGCGATACCATGCGCCCGTTGGTAGCGATATCCAATCGACACTAGAGACGAACAGCAAATAGCTGCACATCAGCAGAAGAAGTGTTGAGCGAGTAAGGTACACGTTAATTCCTATTTTCGGGCCGGCGGCCCTAGTCGATAGATTCGAGCCGGATATTAGCTAACTTAGGCACTGCCTGTATATCCCAGTGCGCGATCGCCCATTGCAGCACGTTAGCGATGTCGCCCTCAGCCAGCTCTTCGCTCAATGGCTGACCTAGGAACTTTAAGGCGCGTAGTAGGGCGGGCAGAGGAGTCTTGTGATCGAGTGGGGCTGCGAAATGCTGTTTGCTGAGTTTCTGATTGTCCTCGTTCACGGCGACTGGGAAGTGCGCATATTGAGGCGTCTCGAAGCCTAAGCATTGTTGCAAATAAATCTGTCTCGGCGTGGAGTCGAGAAGGTCTGAGCCGCGCACAATGCAAGAGATGTTCTGGAAGGCATCGTCCACCACAACCGCGAGTTGATAAGCGAATAAGCCATCCTTGCGCAGTAGCACGAAGTCGCCACACTCGCGCAGGAGTTGTTGCTGCGTGGCGCCCTGAATCTCATCTCTAAAATGAATCGTTCGATCCGCAACTTTTACTCGTAGGGCACAATCCTGCGGCACGTCCTTGCGGTCTCGGCAGCGATTATCGTAGACGCCCCCTAGTCCTTGAATCTGTTGGCGAGTGCAATCACAGGCGTAGATCAAGCCTTCCTGCTGGAGCCTTTGCAAGGCGTCACGGTAGGCTGGCAGACGAGAGCTCTGGTACAGAACCGGACCATCCCAGTGCAATCCGAATGCCTCTAGCGCCTCGAGTATTTGCCCTGCGGCTTGTGGTGGCTCGCGACCTGGGTCGAGGTCTTCCATGCGCAATAACCATTGCCCATGGTGAGCGCGCGCATCTAGGTAGCTCGCAAGAGCCGCGATGAGGGAACCGAAGTGAAGAGGGCCGCTGGGAGAGGGAGCAAAGCGACCGATGTAGTCTGCTTTGGATTTCATTGGATAAATTACAACATCAGCAGGGCAGAGGCCTTATGCGCGAGATCGCGCAATAAGGCAATAGCAGAATAGTGGAGCGCGCTTAGGCGCCCCATTGCTTCTCTTTGATCTCGTCTAGAGTTTTGCAATCGATGCACTTGTTCGCGGTCGGACGCGCTTCAAGACGACGAATACCAATCTCAATGCCACAAGACTCGCAGAAGCCATAATCATCTTGCGCGATCTTCTCGAGAGTAGAGTCGATTTTCTTGATAAGTTTGCGTTCACGATCGCGTGTACGCAGCTCAAGCGAGAACTCTTCTTCCTGAGTGGCGCGGTCGGCCGGATCGGGATAGTTAGCGGCTTCGTCTTGCATGTGGTGAACTGTTCTATCAACCTCTTCCATGAGCTGGTTGCGCCAGCTGTATAGAATCGATTTAAAGTGTTCCTTCTGAGTATCGTTCATATACTCTTCCCCTTTCTTCTCTATATAGGGGGTAAAGTTTTTCAGAACAGGTGCAGAAGCCGGGGCTTGATTATTAGACATGGTTCGCTATGCCTCATTGCCCTATTAGGGCTTGTCCAAAGTGATCACTCGCAATCATAAACTTCGTGATGCCAGCACAGTGTTCGTATTCTCTAAGATTCTTGCTGATTTTCGCTGCCTAGGTATGGCTTCGATATAGGAAGATTGATGGCAAGCGTATTTCAGTTTTGTAAAGCTTCGAAAAAAGCAGATTGCGCACTTCGAAGCTTGGGCCGAATCTTAGAAAGCCCGGTAAACTAACAGAATATTGTCTGTCGCGCTATAAGAAAGTATTAAGTCTCAAATGCGCGTGTCGGCGAGCGTGTGTTCGGCTACACCTACTATAGACTAGGCCTATATAATGTCGCCATTGTGAATCTCAAGCTTATTGTTTCGCGGAGCTCTATTGTCTATCCAAACCCCTAAGGCGCGCTTCCAAGTTGCAGCGCGTATGCAACAGATTAACCCCTTTCGTGTCATGACCGTTTTGGAGCGCGCTAAAGCCCTAGAGGCACAGGGCCGTTCGATTGTGCATCTCGAGGTTGGGGAGCCGGATTTTGTTACCGCAGCCCCTATTCTCGAGGCCGGGCGCCAAGCCTTGGCGAATGGACATACCGCGTACACCCCCGCGGCTGGATTGCCCCAATTGCGGGCGCGTATTGCGCAGCATTATCTGGATACACAGGGAATTCAGATTGCTCCCGAGCGAATTTTTGTTACCCCGGGGGCCAGTGGTGCGCTTAGTCTGGTGGCACAACTCTTGGTTAATCCCGGCGATGGCGTCCTGATGTCAGACCCAGGCTACCCCTGCAATCGTAATTATGTGCGCCTAGCCGGAGGCGAGGCGCAGTTGGTGCCGGTCACCGCAGCGAGCCAGTTTCAAATTACTCCGGCGTTGCTGGAGCAATACGCGACCAAGGCCAGCAGGGGAGTCTGGCTTGCAACGCCCAGCAATCCCACTGGCACTGTACTGACACAGGCGCAGTTGAGCGCCATCACGCAGTACTGCGATCGGCATGATCTGCATGTCTTGGTGGATGAGATCTATCACGGTCTCGACTATAGCAACGGGCTAGTGAGCGCGCTCGCAGTGTCCGACGATGTCATCGTTATCAATAGTTTCTCTAAGTACTTTGGTATGACTGGTTGGCGACTCGGTTGGCTGGTAGTACCGGAGGAACTGGTGCCTGCCTGCAATATCCTCGCGCAGAACCTGTTTATTGCCGCGTCTACTCCTGCACAATACGCCGCCTTACGCGCTTTCGATGCGGACACGCGCGTAATACTGGAGGAGCGTCGACAACAATTCGCGCTTCGCCGCGATTACCTAAGTGCTGCACTTAAGGAACTCGGTTTTAGCATCGATACTCCAACGCTAGGTGCCTTCTATATTTATGCGGGTATCGAGAAGTTCTCTGATGATTGCGAGGTTTTCTGCAAACTGTTGTTGGAAGAGTTTGGCGTGGCCGTGACACCTGGCACGGATTTCGGCGACTACGAGAATAAGCGTTTCGTTCGCTTTGCGTTTACCACGGGCATGGAGCAACTCGAGCTGGCCGTAGACCGGTTGAAGATCGCAGTGGCCTCAGGGAAACTCAGCCGATGAAGTTTGCCCCGCCGCTTCAAACTGCAACGCTAATTAAACGTTATAAACGCTTCCTCGCCGATGTGACTTTAGCCGATGGTTCCACGCGCACGCTGCACTGCCCCAACACTGGTTCTATGTTGCACTGCGCTGTACCCGGCAGCCGCGTATGGTTCTCGGATTCTGGGAATCCGGCGCGCAAGTATCCCTGCACGTGGGAGTTGGTGGAGGTCGATGAAAAATACCGGGTGGGCATCAATACCGGGCGAGCGAATGCTTTGGTAAAGGAGGCCATTGCGCTGGACTCCATCGAGGAGCTGCGTGGCTATGCAAATTGTCGTAGTGAGGTGCCTTATGGCAGTGAGAAGAGCCGCATCGACTTCCTGCTCACTGACAATCCCGATGCGCCGGGCATCGATTGCTATGTCGAGGTGAAGAGCGTAACCCTAGGGCTAGGTAAAGGGCAGGGGGCCTTCCCCGATGCGGTGACCACAAGGGGGCTAAAACATCTGCGCGAATTGATGGAGATGAAGGCTTCGGGTCAACGCGCCGTATTATTGTTTTGCGTACAACATGAAGGGATACGCGAGGTGCGACCGGCCGATGAAATTGACGCGGCCTATGGTGCATTGCTGCGCGTGGCCCATAGCGAAGGTGTGGAAGTGATCGCCTACTGTGCGCAGATAAGCGATCAAGAGATTCGCCTAGTGGAGCAGTTGCCTGTAAACCTCTAGATACGGCCTAGTTTACGCACATCGTCCTCGTTCACCATCATGAAGCCATTGCCTATTACGAATGGGATTGCCTTGAGGCGTTTGCCTTTGCAGGGGCCTAAGATACAGGTGCCATTCTCGATCAGGAACAAGGCCCCATGGGTGGAGCACTGAATAAGCGCACCGTCGGCGTCTAGGAATTGGTCTTCCAGCCACTCTAATGGCGTGCCTAGGTGTGGGCAATAATTGTAGTAGAGGAAAAGTTGATCGTCTTTCTTAACGGCGAATAAATACTTATTCTCGACTTCAAAACCTTTAGAGGCTCCTTCTTCAATATCGTCCACACTACAAAGCGTAATCATGTTCAAGTCTCCTCGCCTAGGCCAATGCTTGGCTAAAGTCGGCGATTAGGTCATCGATGTGTTCGATGCCAACTGCGATTCTAATGAGCGAGTCGGGGATACCCATGGAGGCGCGCCGCTGCGGTCCCATCTCATAGAAAATCGTATGGGCTACTGGAATGGCGAGTGTACGGGTATCGCCAAGATTACTCGATGAGACGACATATTGTAGGCGATTCAGGAAATCGAAACAGTCGACCTCGTCATCCAATTCGATACTCATTAGCGCGCCATACTGCTCGAAAAGCTTGGTGGCTAACGCGTGTTGAGGGTGGCTAGCAAGGCCGGGGTAATTGACCGTGCGCACCCGCGGGTGTTCCTCGCAGAATCGCGCTAGTGCTAAAGCGTTGTCACTGGCTCGCTTTACGCGCAGGGACATTGTCTCCGAGCCTACTGCGAGAGTATGGGCAGCCTCTGGAGACAAGGTGGCGCCGAAGTCGCGCAGTCCTTTTTTCTTTATCTGCGTGAGTCCCCATTGGCTTGTAGGCCCGGTTTTATAGTTCTCGTAGAGGTTGGGAAAGCCGCTCCAGTCGAATAATCCAGTTTCCGTTACTGCGCCTCCTAAGGCGTCGCCGTGACCGCCGAAATATTTCGAAAGCGAGTTCACGATGAGCGAGGCACCGACTGATTTCGGAGAGAATAGGCAGGGTGTGGTGATCGTATTGTCGACCACATAGACCAACCGTTTGGCCGCGCAGAGCGCACCGATCTTGGCAAGATCTGCCACCTGCGTAACCGGGTTGGCGATGGTCTCCACGAATACCAATTTCGTGTTAGGCGTGATGGCCTTCTCGATATTGCTTACATCGGTGGCGTCTACGAAACTGACATCGATTCCGAGATTGCCAAACGTATTGAACAGGCTATTGGTATTGCCGAACAAGTAGGCGCTCGAGACTACATGATCACCCTGTTTTAGAAGAGAAAATAGAATTGAGCCAATGGCGGCCATTCCTGTGGCGAAGGCGACGCTAGCAACACCGCCCTCCATCCTCGTAATGCGGTTCTGAAGGGCATTCACCGTAGGGTTCTGTTGGCGGCCATAGTTGTAACCGGCCTGTTTTCCCTGAAACACTGCGGCAAGCTCGCGCGAGTCGGCATACTCGAATGCAATCGACGTATGGATGGGCTTATGCAAAGCGCCATGCTCGGGTTTGTCACTGCGATCCGAGTGAAGGTTCACGGTATCGAAATGGGGGGAAGGCTTGTCGGTGCTCATTCTGGCTAAGTCCTAGTGCGCCCTGGCGGGCGTTTGCTGTTTGGGCGGCAGTATATAAGAGACGGGCTGAGCTGAACACCGCTCGCCTATCTCACTGCATAAGGTAGATAGGCAGCGCGGCGATCTGTTCGTCGATATCCGCTACGCGTGCGACATAGGCCTCACTATTACGATCGGTGAATTGAGCGGAGAAATCGTCCTCGGTTAGGCCCGCATTATCTTGGGATACTGGCGGCATATAATCGGTCTCTTCGCTTGCCATCGATAGACGACTCTGTAGCTGCTGGGCCTCGTTCGAAGAGCTTGTCGCGGCATTACCCAGTGCGACTCCGGCGATATTAGCTGTAAGGTCGCTAAAGCTGAACCCCGAGCGATAACGGGCGTCGTGGACTTCCTTGCTAGTGGAGAGAATGCCAGCGACACCGGCGCCAACGGTAGCACTCATAGCCGCAGAACTAGTGAAGTGTTGCGCGAGATCTGGGCGGCGCTGGATGGTGACGTTGAGTCGGCGGGGTGTAATCAAGGCAGCTGCTCCGGGTGGGTCGACTAGCTGGCTTAGATCGGATTCATTCACATAGAGCGATAGTGCCTGCAGCAAGCTGCGATTCTCTAACACTGGGTCAGCCCCTTGGGCTACTCGTTGAGTGGCGGTTTCGAAAAGCGGGAACATCAACAGGTTTAAGGAAATGCTGCGAGTGCCCTGGGGTTGTTGTTCGACTAAATCGACTAATTTTCCGAAATAGAACACGATGCGCTCTTTGTCCTCAGCGCTTAGGAAGAGCTGCTCGGCCTGAGTTTGCACTCTAGAGATCAGGCGTGGCTCCCAATCCATGGTGATTTGCATGAGATTGGGGGTAAAGCTAATCTCGCGAAGACTCTGTTGCAGGTTCACCAATTCCTGATAATTGACATAGCTGCTGGCGAGGCGCGCCTCGAGCCTTGCGCTTAAGAACTGCACGAGGACGTCGGGTATAGGCAGATAGCCCATCTTTACTGAGGACAGTTCTAGTCGTTGTGTGCCCATACTGATTTTGCTTTGTAAGTTGAGGTAGAGGGTCGCAAGGGGGGTGGACCAAGGCACGCTCATGTCGACGCTGGCGCTACCGTCATGAATCGCAACATCTGCGGTAACCTCTTGCATGCCGGGCACGTTCTGCAGCAAGAACGCTGTGAGTAAGTTAAGCTCTGCCGCGTCCAAATGAAGGACAATCTCGCCCGGTGCACCGATACGTTCCGGGGCGTTGTCGACGATGAGCTCCTCGATACTATTTATGGCGACGTTATCCAGCGTAGCGTTGAACGGCACAGAGGGGCGCCATTGCAAAAGCAGGGCGGTCACAAGAATAAGGAAGCCAAGTAGGAGCCCAAACAGTCGCGCGGGTTTACTTATGTAGCTGATGTAGCGGGACTTTGTCATGAGAATTCAGCATAATTGCTGACAATTTCCTGTTTTACCGATATAAAGTGCATGCGAAGGGGCGTGACGGAGTCGTCAGGCACGGCTAATGCACCCTTAAGTTGCTTGACCCTACTATCAGTGACTGATTATGGTGTCGTCAAGCACGGAAACGATTATACCCAGACTACAATGGCCAACAAGGATTCCTCACCATGAAACGCATTGCAAATCCAAGCAGATTAGCGCACGCCCTACAGCGCGTGACTTTAGGCCTCGCCGTGCTAGCGCTGGTGGGCTGCGGTTCAGCAGATCAACCACCGGTCGTAGATCAGGCTAATACTATCGAGATGCAACGCGAGGCAGAGCAGGCAGCGGCAACAAGGGCTGCCGAGGAGCGTGCTCGCATAGCCAGAGTTGAGGCGGAGCGTGAGCGTCAGGCAGTAGCCGCGCGCGAGGAAGCCGCCCGTGTTGCTCGGCAACAAGCACAAGAAGAAGCGCAACGAGAGACCCAACGTCTCGAGGCGGCTCGTATCGCCGCAGCGGAACAGGCCCGTCGCGCCGCAGTCGCTCGGGAGCAGACGCAGCGTGCACGCATCGCGGAGCTAGAGGCGCAGATTGAGCAAATACGCGCCAGTAATGCGGCGGTGGCCTCCGCGAATAGTAAATTTGAAGAAGCTATAGCCGCAGCGCAGGCGCTTCTGGATGCCCTAAACGCCGAGCAGCAGAAATACGCCAATGCCACTGCTGACGGTGAATTGCTCGTTCCACTAGAGAAGGCCCGTATTGCGGAGCTGGAGTCTCGTAAAGATAGTTTGAAGCGAGAAGCGCAAGCACTTAGTCAGCAGTGAGGCTGTCGTCATGAGTGGCGAGATCATCGATATAAAGGCGGCACTTGAGGAACGTCAATTCAAGGCTAAAGAGGATCGCCTTACGAAAATGCGTGAGGCTTTTCGCGCTGCTAGATTAGGCGCTAATGAGCAGATTAAGTCGAAAGCCAGCACCTTAAAAGATGCTAAACGTAAGAAGAAAGGCCGCAAGTCCAAGCGCTAGCGGCCTTAGCCCCACCGACTAATAGTATTCCACTATGGCCTTGCATGGGCCGGTCAAAGCCTGCGCAATAGCGCAATTATTTCCCTCCAATTCCCGCCGAATTACGGTCTTTTTAATTGGCCCGTAAGCGCCGTGTTGCCTGCTTTGTTTGTGCAGATTGGTATGCTACAGTGCGCCGGGTCCGTTAACAAAAACAACATAAGGGGATACCGTAAGATGCCAGGCATGACTATAAGTATTTCGATTTTGCTTTCACTTTTTGGTTTGGGTGTGGCGTACTTTTATATGCGCCAAGTTATGAGTGTGCCGTTGGACTTAGGTCTTGAAGGCGAGCAAAAAACCCGACTACGCTTTATTCACGGTGCGATCGCTCAGGGTGCCATGGCATTCCTGAAGCAAGAGTACAAATTTCTCGCCATCTTTATGTTGGTTTTTGCCGCGATCATCGCGGTACTGATTGACGATAATCATACTCCCGACACTCGGGAAGGTCTCTACACCGCCGTCGCGTTTCTATTTGGCGGCATAATCTCTATCGCATCCGGCTACATCGGCATGATGATTGCGACTCAGGGCAACGCCCGCACAACAGTATCCGCACGCAATAACATTAGCGATGCCTACAAGGTAGCCCTTAACTCGGGCGCCGTTATGGGTTTTGCGCTAGTGTCCCTTGCTGTTTTGGGTCTAGTAGTGGTGTATGTAGTGATGAAGGCTTGGTTGCCTGCAGACCTGCCTAATTATGTGCTGATGGAAATCATCGCCGGCTTCGGCCTAGGCGGTTCTACTATTGCCTTGTTCGCCCGTGTGGGTGGTGGCATCTTCACTAAGGCTGCCGATGTGGGCGCAGACTTGGTCGGGAAAGTAGAGAAGGGCATTCCAGAAGATGATCCCCGTAATCCTGCAGTAATTGCCGATAACGTTGGCGACAACGTGGGTGATGTGGCAGGCATGGGTGCTGACTTATTTGGCTCCTGCGCAGAGAGTACCTGTGCGGCGATGGTGATTAGTGCGATTGTCTTTGCAGGCAACGTCGACGCACTACTCTACCCAATTCTCATAAGCGCCATGGGCATTCCAATTAGCCTTCTGACTCTTCTGCTTGTATCGGTCAAGAAAGAAGAAGATGTGTCACCTGCTCTGATGAAGTTGTTGATCATCTCCAGCGCGTTAATGGCGGTCACTATGTACTTCGTAACCGGTATGGTCATTCCAGCCGAGTTCGTATTGCGCGATGTTACCTACACCAGCATGGGAATTTATTACTGCTTCTTGTCTGGCCTCATAGCCGGTCTTGCGGTGGGCCTATTAACTGGTTACTACACATCTGCTGCCTTCAAGCCGGTGCAAGAAGTGGCGAAGTCCTGCGAGACTGGTGCCGCAACTAACATCATCTACGGCCTCGCACTAGGTTATAAAAGTACCGTGTTGCCCTATATCGCTATTGCGATTGCGATCTTTGTCTCTTGGGAACTAGGCGGCATGTATGGCGTTGCGATTGGTTCACTGGGTATGCTCGGCACTCTAGCCATCGCCTTGACGATTGATGCCTACGGCCCTGTCGCCGACAATGCCGGTGGTATTGCTGAGATGGCGGGTCTAGACAAAGAAGTACGACGTCGCACAGATATTCTGGACTCTGCAGGTAACACTACTGCGGCGATCGGCAAAGGCTTTGCGATCGGTGCTGCAATTCTTACCTCTCTGGCTCTGTTCGCGGCATTCCTAACTAGTGCCGATGGCTTGATGAAGGAACAGCGTGGGGATGATTACGACCTGCTAGGCTCGATCAATCTGCTCGATCCTGTCGTGTTCGTGAGCCTATTCCTCGGCGCGGTGCTGCCATTCCTGTTCACTGCGATGACAATGAAGTCGGTAGGTAAGGCTGCGTTCGATATGATCGAAGAAGTGCGCCGCCAATTCAAAACCATTCCAGGTTTGATGGAAGGCACTGGTGAGCCAGACTACGCACAGTGCGTGGCGATCTCTACGAAGGCTGCCCTGCGTGAAATGATTGCCCCGGGCATTCTAATCATGGGCTCTCCAATAGTTGTAGGCTTCCTATTTGGTGTTCCTGCTGTAGCCGGTATGCTAGCGGGCTCTCTGGTCACTGGCGGCGTACTCGCAATTGCCTCGTCCAATAGCGGCGGTGCTTGGGATAACGCTAAGAAGTATGTCGAGGCAGGTAATCTTGGGGGCAAGGGCTCTGAAGTGCACAAGGCCGCAGTCGTGGGCGATACCGTAGGTGATCCATTGAAGGATACGTCTGGTCCATCGTTGAATATCTTGATCAAGCTTTCTGCGATCCTCTCTCTAGTATTTGCACCCTTCTTCGTGCAATACGGTGGAGTGTTGATGGGCGGTTAATTCTGCCCGACATAAAAAAAGGGCTGCTTGCAGCCCTTTTTTTATGCTTAAGGCTCTCAATGAGCCCTAAGAGTATTCGGTGAATCTCTAGTTCGGGCGTGGTCTTTCGAAGTGATACATGACCCATTCGGTGTAGTCACTCTTCTCGCCTGTCTCGGTGTCTACCCAGCTGACCCGAACATTGCGCACACATTGGTAAATACGGAATGAGTCGGTGTCTTCGATAATGAGTCCACGCACCGATGGATTGAGCGTGTAGTTGGATATCTCAACGAGTTTCCAGTCTTGGTGCATGGTTTGCCCAATGCAGTCGTTGCCGAAGAGTAAATCCACATAACTCATTTCTTTTTCGGCCCAAGCATTAGGGCGAACGGTCAGGTCAAGTGTAAGCTTGGCCTGTGTCTTTGGGTCTTCTTCATCCTGAAACAGCACGGACTCTAGGATAATTTCGTGTTCGCTCAAATTCTGTGCGACCAAACGTAAGCCCGCATCGCTCCGAGTTCCCCAAGCGCTGGAATAGATTGCATATTTGATAGGGTAATCGGCTTCCTGCGTTGAATTCACGGGTGCGCTGAGACCCTGCGCAAAAGCCTGAGAAGCTGCGCTTAGTGCTATTAATATGGCTATCGATGCCTTAGGCATTCAATTCAATCCTCAGCCGAAGATAGTTCGGCGATACTTGCGATAAACCCAAGCAGGTTAGCTCAAATGGGGTTTTTTTTCCATATTCATCTATCTAATAGACCGGATGTGCGCCGCTTGTCGCTCCTCTCCTGTTACGCTTGTCCCCTGTCCTAGCTTCGATGGATAATGCGCTAGACTGTTCACAGGCCGTAGCGAGATAGGCTGCCAAGAGAGAGATATCGTGGAAAAACTGCAAGCTGTTAAACATATAATCTGTGTCGCTTCCGGAAAAGGGGGGGTAGGTAAGTCCACTACTGCCGTGAATCTTGCACTAGCACTGCGACGACGGGGAATGCAGGTGGGGCTGCTCGATGCTGATATCTATGGGCCAAGTCAGCCGATGATGTTGGGTGTGAAGTCTGGTACACGCCCCAAGATAGTCGACAACAAGTACATGGAGCCCATCAAGGCGCACGGTATAGAGTCGAACTCCATGGGTTATCTCGTGGACCCGAATACGCCGATGGTTTGGCGTGCCCCCATGATTGTAGGTGCATTCAATCAGATATTGAAAGATACGCTGTGGTCCGATCTGGACTACCTGATCGTGGATATGCCTCCAGGCACTGGAGACATTCAACTAAGCCTGTCGCAAGCAGTTACGATCACCGGTGCTGTGATTGTCACAACCCCTCAGGATGTAGCGCTACTAGATGCTCGCAAAGGCATCGAGATGTTCCGTAAGGTGAAAGTGCCCTTACTAGGCGTGGTCGAGAATATGGGGGTTCATATCTGTTCTAATTGCGGTCATGCGGAGGCGATATTTGGCACTGGTGGAGGACAGCAACTCTCTGAAGACTATGGCATCGATGTAATCGGCTCACTGCCCTTGGATTTGGCTATTCGTGAGCACACCGATGCGGGGAATCCTATCGTAGTTGCTGAGCCCGATAGCGCGGTCACTAAGGCATATTTAGAACTTGCGGATAAGGTCATGGCGCGGGTTACAGCTTTGGAGTCGCAATCCACTGCGGCGCCAACGATCACGATGAGCGACGATTAGAAGGGACCGAAAACTCGGCCCCTTCGCCTACTAGATAGCAGGCTTGCTCGGCTCTATATGCTCCCCAGGAAGACGGATATTACGCACAATTGTCTGAACCTCTTCCGGCGGAGCGGCGGTAAATTTGCACACGCTTAAGGCCACTATTAGATTGAGAATAGTGCCAAACGTCCCAATTCCTTCTGGCGAGATGCCGAACCACCAGTGACTCGCGTTACTTAGTTCCGGGCTTACGAACTTGAAGAAGATGATATATGCGGCGGTAAAGCTAAATCCGGTCACCATTCCTGCCACTGCGCCCTGTCGATTCATGCGGCTATAGAAGATGCCAAGTACGATAGCGGGGAAGAAGGACGCGGCTGCTAAGCCGAAGGCGAAGGCGACCACCTCGGCCACAAAGCCAGGCGGATTGATGCCAAAATAGCCCGCAATTAACACCGCCACAAAGATCGCCATGCGTGCATAGCGCAGCTCCTGTTTCTCGGTGATGTGGGGCGCCAAGCAGCGCTTCATCAAGTCATGGGATATCGAGGTCGAGATCACCAACAAAAGCCCCGCTGCGGTCGACAGAGCGGCTGCGAGCGCACCGGCCGCCACCAATGCCACAACCCAGTTTGGTAGGCGGGCTATCTCCGGGTTTGCCAATACCATGATGTCGCGATTGACGGTGAGCTCGTTGGTCTCTGGGTCGCCTACATACTGAATTCTGCCATCGCCATTCTTGTCGTCGAAGACAATCAGGCTGGTACGCTCCCAAGTACTGAACCATGAGGGCATGGAAACGTATTCCGCATTATTAACGGTGTTCATGAGATTGACCTTAGAAAACGCGGCAATCGCAGGAGCAGTGGTATAGAGGATTGCGATGAAGATCAGCGCATAGCCAGCTGAGCGGCGCGCATCACGCACACTAGGCACTGTGAAGAAACGAATGATGACGTGGGGCAATCCGGCGGTTCCGAACATGAGTGCCGCAGTGATGAAGAAGACATCCTGGGTGCTCTTCTGACCTTCGGTATAGGTACCAAATCCCAATTGTTCACTCACACCATCGAGGCGGTCGAGTAGATAGCCACCCCCATATTCCGGCGTAAGTTCTGAGCCAAAACCCAGTTGCGGAATCGGGTTGCCTGTCATCATGAGTGAAATAAAGACAGCGGGCACCATATAGGCAAAGATGAGGACGCAGTATTGCGCGACCTGGGTATAGGTAATGCCCTTCATGCCGCCGAGCACCGCATAGAAAAACACGATGGCCATGCCGATGATCACTCCTGTGGTGATGTCCACCTCGAGGAAGCGAGAGAAGACGATTCCTGCGCCTTGCATCTGCCCGCATACATAGACGAAGGACACTACAATGGCGCAGAACACTGCGGTGAGGCGTGCACTCTGGGAGTAGTAGCGCTCGCCGATGAAGGCTGGCACTGTAAATTTGCCGAATTTGCGCAGATAGGGTGCAAGTAGCAGGGCGAGCAAGACATAGCCGCCGGTCCAGCCCATCAAGTAATAGGTGCCGTCGCGGCCTAGAAAAGAGATAAGGCCTGCCATGGAAATGAAAGAGGCGGCAGACATCCAGTCGGCTGCTGTGGCCATGCCGTTGACTAACGGCTTCACGCCGCCACCGGCTACATAGAAATCGTGAGTGGAACCTGCCCGTGACCACACGGCAATGCCGATATAGAGACTAAAGGAGAGGAAAACGAATAAATATGTCCACAGTTGAACGCTCATGATTGCTCCTCGATGTCAGTATCGGAGGAGTCGGCAGACTGAGTCTGGTCGAGCTTGTACTGGTGGTCTAACTTGTCCATTTGGCGTATGTAGACGTAAATTAGAATCACAAAGCCGTAGATAGAGCCCTGTTGCGCCATCCAAAAACCGAGTTTGAATCCGCCGATGCGAAATTGGTCGAGGAAATCGGCTAGAAGGATGCCGCAGCCAAAAGAGATAAAAAACCATACACAGAGTAGGCGAAGGACGATCCTGACATTGGCTTGCCAGTACGAGCGCGCGTTTTTATCGGACATCGAAGGCCTCTTTATTTTTAGTATGTAATTTATTGATTATTCTATTTATTATTTAAATCATTAGGCGCAATTTGCATCGATGTTAGCACTAAAAAATTTGCGCGTACACCGTCTCGCGGAGCGTTAAAAGCTGAATTGAAACGCTGATTTTTCAGCTATCCCACTGTGAAGGCTGTTTACCTCGTTCCGAGTTGATTATTAGTTTTGATGACGTACTATTCACTAGGTAAATGAATGCGCTACTTATCATCAAGGATTTAGCTCTATGGCGTCAAAGCGTTGCGACCTCAATCTCTTCCTCGTGTTCGACACGATCTATACCGAGCGTAATCTCACTCAGGCGGCGAAATCTTTGGCAATCACCCAGCCGGCGGTGAGTAATGCCTTGGCAAGGCTGCGCAAGCTATTCAACGATGAGTTGTTCGTGCGTTCTGCGCGAGGAATGCAACCGACACCTGTCGCAGATAGTATCGCGCAGAATGTCTCTGAGGCGCTTGGCCTGCTTAAGAGCAGCGTTCTGGAGCGTGAGGCATTCGACCCGGCCTTCACCGAACGAACTTTTCAGTTCAGTATGACCGACCTGACCGAGGCGGTGGTACTGCCTAAGTTGATTCCATTCTTCGAAAAGACGGCTCCAAATGTAGCCTTGCAGAGTTACTACGTGAAGCGGCAGGAGTTAGTGCGCAATCTATCCCGAGGCGAGCTCGACTTTGCGGTGGATGTGCCCGTCATCGAGGACCCACAGCTCTGCCACGCGTCTTTGTTTAGCGATGGCTATGTGTGCGTGTTGCGACATGGGCATCCGGCATTGGAGAAAGAGTTCACGCTAGAGACGTTCTTGGAGCTGCAGCATATCCACGTATCGAGCCGCCGTAAGGGCTTGGGACAGGTAGACTTAGCGTTGTTGAGGTGCGACGAGGAGCGCAATATTAAGTTGCGCGTGCAACACTATAGAGTGGCTGCGGCTATCGTGGGTTCGACAGATCTTGCGCTCAGTTTACCGCGCTACTTAGCTAAGGAATTTGATCTGGCGATTCTGCCTTTGCCGTTCAATGTAGCGCAGCTAGACTTCCACCTCTATTGGCATCGGCAATCCGACAGCGATAGCTCTCATCGGTGGCTGCGCGAGGCCATGCTTGAACTGTTTAAGGTTCCGAATGAGTGAAGACGCTTACTCGATAAACTCTTTAATATAGTTGAGCAGCTTGCGGCGATGTACGCGCGCGACCTCTTCGTTCTCTTTCGTGTAATTGCGCATAATCTGCCGAAGCGCCTGACGCTCCGCCAATGGCCAGGCATCGACAAAAGCACTGATATCTTCCTCGCCTCCTTCCAATAGGCGATCACCCCATTGCTCGATCAATTGTGCGCGTCGCACCTGCGCATGATCGGGTGTGCGCATCTTGTCTAGCTCGGTTTGAATCTCTTCATGATTGCTGGCGCGCATTACTTTGCCAATAAACTGCAGTTGGCGCCTTTTTGCGCCATGGCTATTGGGTAGTCGATTGTATTCATCCAGTGCCGAACGCAGGGTCTCAGACAGTGGCAGCTTCTCGAGCTGTTTCTTGTTCAGCGTCGTAAGATCTTGACCAAGATCTTGCAAGGCGGTCATGTCACGCTTTACTTGTGACTTGCTGGGTGGCTCTAAGGACCAGTCGATTTCTTCGTGTTGCTTCATGCCGCATCCTGTTTTGGAGTATTTGGGCTTTAATTGAGGCGAGGCTTAAGCTTCGCGTTATTCGCTCTCGTCGAAGCGGTTGTTGACTAGCGTGGTGATGGCATCTAGTGCATCCGCCTCATCAGGTCCGTCGATGTGGATATTCAATACGGTGCCCTTACTAGCGGCTAGCATCATGAGCGATAAAATGCTTTTACCGTCGACCAGTTTGTCTTGGCCAACCTTAACGTGGCTGTTAAAGGCAGAGCTCACCGACACCATTCTCGCGGCGGCGCGTGCGTGTAACCCAGCTTTGTTGCAAATTGTGAGAGTGGATTTAATCATGACTCTTACGCTGTTTCCCTGCGGATTAATTCGCGGTGCATCACTTGCACGTTCTTGATCTTATCAGCAAAGTGCCGCTTGAGCCTTTCGCTCAGATAGACGGAGCGATGTTGACCTCCTGTACAACCGATCGCAACAGTCATATAGCTACGGTTGTTTTCTTCAAATTTTGGTAGCCATTTTAACAAGTATTGGCATAAGTCTTCGTACATGCTCTCAACCGTGTTCTGAGAGGATAACCAGTTCTGCACGGGCGCATCGAGGCCTGAAAGAGGGCGCAGGTCTGGCTCCCAGTAGGGGTTGGGAAGGCAGCGCACATCGAAGACAACGTCCGCGTCGATGGGGACTCCATATTTATAGCCGAAGGACTCGAACATCAAGGCAAGCCCACTATCATCGCGCTCGACAACGCGCGTTTTTATAGTATCTCGCAGCTGGTGTAACGACATACTGCTAGTATCGATGGACAAGCTCGCGAGCAGTGCGATCTGCTCCAGCAACTTCGTTTCTATGTTAATGGCCTGGCGCAAGCCGATCTTCTCGGTTGTCAGCGGGTGCTTGCGACGGCTTTCGCTAAAGCGCTTGATAAGAGTAGGGCTGCTGGCGTCTAGGTAGATGATCTCCGTGCGTAGCGACTTCAGCTTTAGCTGCTCGATGATCTCAGGCACCTGCGTAAGATCCGAGGGAATGTTGCGGGCGTCAATACTGACCGCAACTAATGGTAGTTCTGTGCTCTGATCGCTGACGCGCTGCGCGAGCGCCGGCAATAGGCTAGCGGGCAGGTTATCGATGCAATAATAGCCATGATCCTCAAGCATGTTGAGGGCGGTACTCTTTCCGGAGCCGGAGCGCCCGCTGATAATTAGCAGTTTCACTTAGTCTATTCGCCTAGGGGTTGGTGCAGATTCGGATACTGTAGCGTTAAGAGCCTGCATAACATTATCAGCTTTGACTTGGGCTGAATAGTTTCAAAGGCGAGTGGCAATCTCGAATAACTGCTGTGGTGACTGGGCTTCACGAAGCTCTTGGCAGAAGGAATCCTGATGGAAGAGCGTTGCTAGAGCACCTAAAACCTTCAGGTGTTCATCGGTCTCCTGTGCAGGCACGATTAACACAAACAGTAGGTCGACAGAGCGCGAATCGATCGCATCGAAATCGATACCTTCCTGCAAGGTCACCAGCGCCCCAGTAATGTGATCGCAGTCTGTTACGCGACAATGGGGGATGGCAATACCATTGCCGATGCCGGTGCTGCCCAGTTGCTCGCGGGCAAGCAGTGCACTATAGATATGGTCTGCGGAGAGGGAACATGTCTCGTCTGCGATTAATTCGCTGACAGTGGTGAGGAACCGCTTTTTACTAACACCCGGCAACTTCGAGAAACAGCGTTCTGGGGTCAGTATGGTATCGAGTCGCATTATGGCTTGGTCTCATTGAACTAGAAATTCGACGGTAATTTTAGCATTGCTGTCGCGCGGATTTGAGGTTTTTTTTCGACCTTGGATGAATTCGCGGCGTTATATGACGTCTAGTCGAGTCTCTTGCGCTCGTTCGAAGGTGGAATAGCCAAGGATTCTCGATACTTGGCAATCGTTCGGCGCGCTACGTTGATGCCTTGGTCCTCGAGCAATTTTGTAATCTTGCTGTCGCTTAGCGGCTTGCGTGTGTTCTCTGCGGCAACCAATTTCTTGATGAGGGCTCGGATTGCCGTCGAGGAGCATTCGCCGCCACCGGCCGTACTGACGTGACTGGAGAAGAAATACTTCAGTTCGAAGATGCCCTTGGGGGTGTGCATATACTTCTGCGTTGTCACTCGCGAGATAGTGGACTCATGCATGCTCACCGCCTCGGCGATATCGTGCAGCACGAGGGGTTTCATCGCCTCTTCGCCGTATTCGAAAAAGCCCTTCTGGTGCTCCACGATGCGTGTTGCCACCTTCATAAGGGTCTCGTTGCGACTCTGCAGGCTCTTGATAAACCAACGTGCCTCCTGCAGGTTGTCGCGCAGATAATTATTGTCGGAGCTATTGTCAGCGCGCCGCACCAGCGAGGCGTAACCGGGATTGATGCGAATCTTAGGCGCGGTTTCGGGGTTGAGCTCGACGAGCCAGCGGCCGGTAGTGCTGTCTTTAGTCACGATGACATCGGGTACGATGTAACTGGTCGATGGAGGGGCAATATCCGAGCCTGGGCGTGGATTGAGTTGTTCGATTACGGCAATGGCGTCGCGAAGCTCAGGCTCTTTGAGGCGTGTGAGGCGCATTAATTGTGCGTAGTCACGATTGCCTAGCAATTGGAGGTGGTCTTTCACCACGATCTTGGCGTGTTTGACGGCGGTGGTTAGTAAGTCGTTCTCGAACTGCCGAAGCTGGATCAACAGGCACTCGGCAAGATCGCGATAGCCGACACCCACAGGGTCGAATTGCTGGATGCGATGTAGCACTGCAACTACTTCGTCGGGATCGATATCCAGTGAGCGGATTAGGCTAGCGTGTATGGCATCGATACTAACGGTGAGCATGCCGTTGGGGTCTATGGCATCGATCAGGGCAAGACCAATGAGGCGATCGGCGTCGGACATCGGGGTGAGGTTCAACTGCCACATCAGATGGTCTTGCAGGCTTTCGGTCACGCTATTGCGAGACTCGAAATCCATGCTGTCGCCTTCACCCGAACCAGACCCGGAGCCTCCGGTGGTGTAGGTGCTCTGGTAGATATCGTCCCAGCTACTATCAACGGACAGATCCTGGGGGATGCTCTCTTCCCAGCGGTTGTCGTCGCCGTCGCTATCGCTGCTGGCGCTATACTCGGAGTTGTCTTTACTATCTTTACTGGTGATTACGCGGTCGGCACTAAACTCGTCGCTAGAGCTGCTACTTTCGCTATTGGTCTCTGCTGCTGCGTCTTCTTTGGCATGGAAATCGTCGAGGCCTTCGTCCAGTTCAAGCATTGGATTAGATTCGAGTGCTGAATGGATTTCTTGCTGAAGATCGAGAGTAGAAAGCTGAAGTAGGCGGATGGCTTGCTGCAGCTGGGGGGTCATGGTCAGTTGCTGACCCATCTTTAGCTGAAGCGATAATTTCATAGTGATGCGTACTTCATAATGTGAAAGTCTGTGGTTAATTGCCGGTAGCTTTATTGGGCAAAGTCATTGAGAGGCACTTTGCCTCGAACCCAACGCGATAGCAAGTATCGTGCCGTAAGTCGCTAGCAAATTTCAAGCCCAATCAGGAAATTTGTTTCAAGTATGGGGTTTGTACTGGATAAGGGGGGTGGAAAATTTGGGCTATCGCCTGCAGGGCAGGCTCCTACATGCTGTGAATTATTCCATACGTATAGAATTCCGCTGGTTGTAGGAGCGGGCTTGCCCGCGAATATGGTCCGCTTTGTGAGAATTTGTGCAAATGGCAGGCTCTTCGCGGGCTAGCCCCCCATAAATAGGGCAAGCGCTCCTACAGTCAGAGTAATTCTCTAGATTTTAAACTGATGTCCAAGATAAACATCGCGGACTTTTTGATTGCTTAGGATTGTTTCTGCAGAGCCCTCGGCGATGATCTGGCCCTCGCTTACTATGTAGGCTTTCTCGCAGATATCCAGAGTCTCTCGGACATTGTGGTCGGTTAGTAGCACCCCTATGCCTTTCTCTTTCAAGTGCGTGATGATCGCCTTGATGTCGCTCACGGAGATTGGGTCTACCCCCGCGAATGGCTCGTCTAGCAGGATGAACTGCGGTTCCGCGGCCAGTGCCCGCGCGATCTCCGTGCGGCGCCGTTCTCCCCCTGAGAGACTCATCCCCTTGTTGTCGCGGATGTGCGTGATGTGGAACTCCGCCAGTAAGCTCTCTAGCTTATCTTTGCGCGCATGGCGGTCGAGCTCCTTGCGTGTTTCTAGGATCGCCATGATATTTTCCGCCACCGTGAGAGTGCGGAAGATGGACGAGTCTTGGGGGAGGTAGCCAACGCCACGCTGTGCCCGCGCGTGCATGGGCATCGACGTCAGGTCTGTCTTGTCTAGCGAGATTCTGCCGCTATCGGCTTGGATCAGTCCCACTATCATGTAGAAACAGGTGGTCTTGCCCGCGCCGTTAGGGCCAAGTAGTCCTACAATCTGACCGCTTCCGACACTAATACTGACATCGCGTACGACATGGCGCCCTTTGTAGGCTTTCGCTAGATTGCTTGCTTGTAGAATATTCATCAGTTGCTTGGAGGGCTGAGTGAGCCGCTGCAGGCTTGCCCCGAGGTCGCGCCGGACTCAATTGTGTGGCGAATCTGCGCGCAGCGTAGCGTGGTGCCGGGTTGAATAAAATTGGCGCTGCCGATGAATTCGACTACAGACTCTAGGCCCGCATAATAATTAATTGTCTCGCTATTGCCTGTCACTACATCGTTCGGCTGGTCGGCTTTTTGCTCGAAATTTGCCGGTACGCCAGTGACTCGTACTTGTTGCAGCTGATTGTTCTGGTTGTATTCGAGCACAGCCACATCGCCTGTAAGCTCGATATTGTTCTGGCGTACGAACACATTGTCGCGCAGCGTGATTACCCGCAGGCCGTTCACTGTCTCGATGGTGGTTTCCCCGTCGGCGCTATACTCGTGGCTACCGGCCGCTTCCTGCGCATGGTTGCGGGTAGTGGCGAAGGACAGTGAGAGGGCGAGTGCGCCCATCATCAACGTGCTGGCGATGCGCTTAAGGTTGACTGCTTTGAACTTCATATCGGCCCTTGACCTCTGTAAGAAAGGTCAGTGTGTCCTGGCGCAGATCGGCATGCATGCCTATAGCGGTCTGTCGCAGGGTGTTAGTGGTCATCAATACTTCGCGATCCGTTTGCATGGTTTCGGTGTTCGGGAATAGCGAGAGAAAACTGGTCGAGAGCGTCATTGTGTTGCCCGTGTCGTCGTTCTGATGAAGCTCGACCTCGTCACTTAAATCGAGTTGGTCTATGCGGTCACTTTGCTCGGCTGCGAGGATTCTGCCCGATCTGGCGACGATATTCCAGCGAGCGCCCGAGCCTTGGTAGAGGCGGACGTAGGGATTAGTCAGCTGTGTGCTGTTGTCGAGGTAGTGAATCTGCTCTTCAGCCTCGAGGGTGTATTCGATATTGCCGTCGATATCATAGAGGACGGTAGTGACGCCGTTGGAGTAGGCGTCATAGGTGATGGCTGCGCTAGTCTCTTCTACTAGGCTGGCTTGTGAGCGTCGCTCCTGCAAAAAACCGCGGCCAGCATATAGCGCGACCAATATCGCGAGCGAGCCGATCCAGAAGCGCGGCCCTGAAAGGAGCTCGCGCAGGTTTACCATTTTGTCGCTGGGCGGGGCAGGCGCGATGGCGTCGATGTTAGAGGTAGGGCGCGATGGCGTCATCGTAACGTTCCTGAGCCTGCAGAATAAAATCACAAACCTCACGCACTGCTCCCAAACCACCGGAGAGCTGGGTCTGCAAATGAGCGATAGACTTTACGCTGCTGTGCGCGTTGTCGACTGCGAAGCCAAGGCGTACTGCCTTCATCACACGTATATCGGGTAGGTCGTCGCCCACGTAGGCGATATTCTCTTTCTTAAAACCGTGCTGCTCGCATAGCTCTGCAAGGGCCTCTAGCTTGTCTTCGCGGCCCTGCACGACGATCTTGATGCCAAGGTTCTCGGCTCGCTTGCTCAGCAGCGCCGATTTGCGGCCGCTCAGAATCCCTACCTGCACACCGTTGTTTTGCAACAGTTTTATGCCTTGTCCATCGAGTGTGCTGAAGGCCTTTATCTCTTCGCCACTATCGGCGAGAAACAGTTCACCCGCGGTTAGTACCCCGTCGACATCGAGTAATAGGAGAGTGGTATCACGGGCCCGTTCCAGCGCATCGCTGGGGTCGATATTGAAGAGCATAATCGTCAGTTTCCTATTAGTGAGCCAGTATTAAGGCCTAGCCCCTATACGACATTGGCCTGAAGAAGGTCATGCATGCGTATCACACCACTTAGTGTTTGCGCGGCATCGACAACCAACAGGGTGTAGACACTAGTCTCTTGCATCATCAATACCGCCTCTGTCGCTAAGGCATTCTCTTGAATCTTCTTGTTCTTCGCCGACATCACTTCGTGGATATAGGTCTTGTGGATATCCTTGCCTGAATCGAGTGTACGACGCAGATCGCCGTCGGTAAAGACGCCGCATAGTGTCCCGGCTGCATCGATGACAGTGGTCATGCCTAGACCCTTGCGGCTTACCTCTAGCAGAGCGTCGCTAAGCAATGTGTCTGGGCTAACCTTCGGAATAGCATCGCCGGAGTGCATGACGTCTTTGACCTTGAGTAATAGACGCCTGCCGAGCTTGCCTCCTGGATGGGAGAAGGCGAATTCCTCTGGCGTGAAGCCTCGGGCCTCCATGAGCGCCATCGCCAGCGCGTCGCCGAGCACCAGCACTACCGTGGTGCTAGTAGTGGGAGCGAGACCGAGAGGACATGCTTCCTCCTCGACACTGCCGTCTAAATGGACATCGGCAACTGTAGCGAGCAGCGATTCCTTGTTTCCAGTGAGGCTGATAATCGGTATGCCTTTGCGTTTTAGAATTGGCATTAGCGTGAGTATTTCGCTAGCAGTGCCAGAGTAGGAGATGGCGATCACCACGTCTTTATCGGTGATCATGCCTAGATCGCCATGGCTTGCCTCGCCTGGATGCACAAACATGGCGGGAGAGCCGGTGCTAGATAGGGTTGCGGCGATCTTTCTGCCGATCAGGCCCGATTTGCCCATGCCCAGCACCACAACGCGGCCTTTGCAGGCCAGTATCAGGGCGCAGGCTTGCGCGAAACTATCATCGATGCGGGTCATTAAAGCGCCAATGGCGCGGTGTTCGATGTCGATCGTGCGCAATGCGCGCTGGATCAAATAATCTGTTTCAGTCATCTGCTAGTTTCTTCCATCCTGAGTCTGCAATAACGCCGTGAATCAGGCGTTAAATTTGTTGGTACATGATGCTAAACCAAACCGCGTACATCAGTAAGAAGACGAAACCGAAGCTGCGTCCTATCGTCTTTCCTGACTTTATGGTCCATAAGCAGGTGCCTGCTAGCACCACGGTCATGGCCAGCATTGTCGCATAATCTCGATAAAACAACTCCTGCTCGATCGGGCCCGCGGCGAGCAGGCCGGGGAAGGGAAGCACTACAAGGAGGTTGAGGATGTTGGAGCCCACGATATTGCCTAAGGCGAGGTCCGAGTGCCCGCGTAATACGGAGGCAACGCAGGCGGCAAGCTCTGGGAGACTGGTGCCCAGTGCCACTATGGTAAGGCCAATGATGGACGAGGAGACACCTAAGCGTGTCGCGATCGAGCTAGCGCTTCCGACCAAGGCCTCTGCGCCTATAACGAGCAACACTAGCCCAATGCTAAGGCGCAGGCTGGCGCGGGTCGTGCTGATCGCGGGGATATCGGTATCTTCCTCTATTTCGGCCAGGTCCGGCGCGGGCTCGCCGCGCAAACCCCGGCGTACTAAGGCTAGTACGCAAAGCGCCAAGAGGGCGATTAACACAAGGCTGTCGATGATACCGATATACAGATTAGAGAAGACGATGCCAGTGACGACTGTAACAATCAGCAGGGCAGGCAACTCTCTTCTCACAAGGGAGTTCGGAGGCGTTATAGGGCGGATAAGGGCAGCAATGCCAAGCGCTACCCCAATATTGAATATGTTGGAGCCTAGGGCGTTGCCGATGGCTATGGGGGCTTGGTTCTCTATGGCCGCGACGGCTGAAGAGAAGAATTCGGGAGCTGATGTGCCGAATGCCACAATCGTCAGGCCTATCATCAATGGGGCGACCCCAAAGTTGAAGGCGATGGCCGAAGCTCCGGCTACAAATTTGTCAGCCCCCCAAATTAGCCCGACAAAACCGAATATCACAATGACGACGTCTAACAACATACATAGAGCCGGAAAAAGGGTGGGCACCAATTAGACGAAGGAATATTAATGTTTGCAAGTAGTAATTTATTGCGGTGGCCGTTTGATGTAAACTGCGCGCAGCTTTCTACAAGCTACGACGCTGAGTCTGATAGCTCTGCTCGACGGCCTTTAAAACACTGTGAAACAAGCAGTTTCGTCAGACAATCTGTACGCGTTTACCGATAAAACAGGAGATAGCTCACGTGATCAAAATTAAGCATTTCGTTGCCATTGCCATATTGACCCTGACAGCCCCATTTGCCTTCGCAGCAGAGGAGATGTCTGCAGTGGACTCCGCCCGCGAGTCGGTAAATGAATTGCTCGCGAAAGTTGAAGAATTAAAGCCAATCTTTGAGTCCGATCGCGAGCGCTATTTCGCGGGTATTCAGGATTCACTGAACCTGTTTGTCGACTTCGATGAGGTTGCAACCGGCGTCATGGCCCGTTATGCCGAACAAGCTACAGCGGAGCAGATCACTCGCTTCGGAGATAAGCTCAGGACAACCCTGACGCGCTTCTACGGTGCTGCGCTGGTCGGTTACGACGGCCAGGAACTCGTCTTCCTGCCAGCTGGTCGCCCCTCTCCAGAGCCAGAAGAGAATACCAATGTGCGTATGCAGATCACCGCAAATAACAGCACGGTTGAGTTGCAGTACACCCTCTTCTTGAACGAAGCGCGCGAGTGGAAACTGAAGAACCTGTATCTGGGGGGCATTAACTTGCGTCGCCAGTATTACACCCAGTTCTCGGCCCTTATGAATCGCTATGGCAATGACATCGATCAGGTGATCAATAATTGGCAGTAAGCCGTGCCCACACTAAGATTTAGAAATATACAGGTTGTTTTATGATGATTGACGCAGGACAAATTCAAGACTTACTGCGCGGCGCGCTTCCCGATTGTGAGATCAGCGTGAACGGCGAGGGCGGCAAGTTCCAAGTCCTCGCTATTGGTGACGTCTTTACCGGACTCAACCCGGTAAAGCGTCAGCAGCAGGTCTACCAAATTCTGAACCCTCATATTGCGTCAGGCGCGATTCATGCTGTTAGCATGCGCTTGATGACCGTCCAGGAAAAGGCCGCACAGGCCTGAACCCACAGACTCTTTAAATCGAGAAATTAATGGATAAGTTATTGATTCATGGGGGTATTAGCCTCAACGGAGAAATCCGTATCGCTGGGGCGAAAAACTCCGCATTGCCGATTCTGGCCGCAACCTTGCTAACGCGTGAAACCGTACAAGTGTGCAACCTACCGCACCTGTTCGACATCACGACTATGCTGGAACTACTCGGTTGCATGGGCGTTGAGCCAGTAATCGACGAGAAACTCAATGTCGAGGTAAACGGCGGCACAATCAAGCATTTCAATGCGCCCTATGACCTAGTTAAGACTATGCGTGCCTCTATTCTCGTGCTCGGTCCATTGCTTGCGCACTACGGCGAGGCGCAAGTGGCGCTGCCTGGTGGCTGTGCTATCGGTAGCAGGCCTGTGAACCTACACATCAGCGCTCTGCAGAAGATGGGAGCGGATATCGTTGTCGAAGACGGCTATATCAAGGCGAAAGTGGATGGCCGCTTGAAGGGCGCTCACATTTTCATGGACATGTGTACGGTAACTGGCACAGAGAACGTCATGATGGCGGCCACTTTGGCCGACGGTCAGACGACCATCGAGAACGCAGCCCGCGAACCCGAAGTCGTCGATTTGGCGAATTGCTTGATCGCCATGGGCGCCGACATACATGGTCAGGGCACAGACACGATCGTGATCAACGGTAAGACGAGCCTGCACGGCTGTAGTTATTCCGTCATGCCCGACCGCATCGAGACAGGCACCTATCTGATCGCAGCCGCCGCAACCCGCGGTCGCATCAAAGTCAAAGACACTCGCCCAGATATTCTGGAAGCGGTGCTGGCCAAGTTAGAAGAGGCGGGTGCGGATTTGCGCGTTGGCGATAACTGGATAGAGTTGGATATGCACGGTAAGCGACCTAAGGCCGTCTCTTTGCGCACGGCGCCATACCCTGCGTTTCCTACCGATATGCAGGCTCAGTTCACGGCTCTGAATGCGATCGCCACGGGCACAGGTTCGATCACAGAGACTGTGTTCGAGAACCGCTTCATGCACGTACACGAAATGAATCGTATGGGTGCGTCTATGCATGTGGAAGGCAATACGGTCATCGTTACCGGTGTCTCTTCGCTAAAAGGCGCTCCGGTGATGGCCACTGACTTACGTGCCTCCGCGAGTCTGATTATCGCCGGGCTGGTTTCGGAGAATGAAACCATCGTGGACCGCATCTACCATATCGATCGCGGCTACGAATGTATCGAAGAGAAACTGCAATCGCTCGGCGCGCGTATTCGTCGAGTTCCATCATAGGGGGCGTAGGCGCCCCGGAAGTAAAGAAAGGCAAGCGAGACCTATGACGGCGACGAATTATCAGAAAATTGTGATTGCTCTTACTAAAGGGCGCATCCTCGAAGAAGTGCTGCCCTTGTTCGAACAGGCCGGTATCGCGCCACTTGAGGATATTAATGTCAGTCGTAAATTGATTTTCGACACGACAGTTCCCGGTGTGCAAATCATGGTGATTCGCGGCACCGACGTGCCAACCTACGTGGAGTTCGGCAGTGCCGACATCGGTGTGGTAGGCAAGGATCTACTGCTCGAGCATGGCAGCGATGATTTCTACGAGCCGCTCGATCTGCAGCTGGCCAAGTGTCGACTGATGACGGCGGCACCTGTCGGCGCAGCGCCGATAATGGGGCGCATGAAGGTCGCGACTAAGTTCGCCAACATCACCAAGCGCTACTTCGCAGAACAGGGCGTGCAGATCGATGTCATAAAGCTCAATGGTGCGCTGGAGTTGGCACCCTCTATGGGGCTGGCCGATATCATCGTGGATATCGTCGATAGCGGAAATACCTTGAAAGCGAATGGCTTAGAGCCTTTGGCCCTGATTGCGCCAATTAGCTCGCGCGTCATAGTGAACAAGGCCGCCATGAAGATGAAACACGCGGTTATCCTCCCTCTTCTAGAACGTTTAGCTGCTGCAGTTGAGGCAGGCAAATGAGTGACACTACTCTAAAGATTAGTCGCCTAGATAGCCGTGCGCCGGACTTCGAGCGCGCGATGAATCGTATGTTGAATCGCTCGCTACTCGGTAAGCCAGAGCTCAACGCGGTGGTGTCCGACATACTCGAAGCCGTGCGCAGCCGCGGCGACGCCGCAGTCTTGGAGTACACCAATCGCTTCGATAAGCGCGATGCCAAAGACATGCAGTCGCTGACTGTCACTCGCGAACAAATGGCGATCAGCCTTGAACGTCTCCCAAAGCAACAAGCCCAAGCGCTGCGCACCGCTGCGCAACGTATCCGCGACTACCATGAGATTCAAAAGACGGACTCATGGCAATACGAGGATGCGCAAGGCTCTGTCTACGGACAGAAAGTGACCCCTCTAGATCGCGTGGGCATCTATGTGCCCGGCGGCAAGGCAAACTATCCCTCATCGATGCTCATGAACGGTATTCCAGCTCAAGTAGCAGGCGTTAAGGAGATCGTGGCAGTAGTGCCTACTGCGTGGGATGAGCGCGGCGATCTCGTCTTCGCGGCAGCCGCGTTGGCGGGCGTTGATCGTATCTATACCGTAGGCGGGGCACAGGCAATTGCCGCGCTAGCCTATGGCACAGAGAGCATTGCGCGCGTGGATAAAATTACCGGGCCTGGCAATATCTATGTCGCTCTCGCGAAGAAGATGGTGTTCGGAGAAGTCGGCATCGACATGATCGCGGGGCCGTCGGAACTAACGATTATTTGCGATGGCAGCACCGACCCTGACTGGGTCGCGATGGACCTCTTCTCGCAAGCTGAGCATGACGAGCAGGCGCAATCGATCCTGATCAGCAACGATGCGGACTATCTCGATCGTGTAGAACAGAGCATCGCGCGCCTACTACCGACAATGGAGCGCCGGGAGATCATTACGAAGTCGCTTGAGAACCGCGGCATGATAATCCTGACGGAGACTCTGGAGCAGGCGGCGCAGATCAGCGATAGCATCGCGCCTGAGCACTTGGAGTTGTCCGTAGCCGACCCTAGCGCACTGGCGCAGCATGTAAATCACGCTGGTGCTTTGTTCATGGGAGCCTATAGCGCCGAGGCGCTTGGAGATTATTGTGCGGGCCCAAGCCACGTATTGCCGACCTCGGGCACGGCGCGATTCTTTTCTGCCTTGGGGGTTTATGACTTCCAGAAGCGTAGCTCGATTATTCAGTGCTCCGCCGCTGGTGCTGCCGAGTTAGCACAGATCGCGAGTGAGCTTGCGAGTAGAGAGTTTCTCCCAGCACACGCCGCGTCTGCGGACTATCGTCGCCGTAAATAATCCCGCCGGAAACTGAGTTTATTCCCTGGCCTACTTAATTGCTGGGGATCTCTGGTATGCGGTATTGGGAAATGCCCGTGCCTAGTTCCACGGGAATGACCATCGATTCGCCCTGCCGGTAGATGCTCAGATTTACCATTTGACCTGGCGCCTTGCGATTGATCTGATCGATCGCGCCGATGACACTGCCGATAGTAATGCCGTCGATAGCCGTCATTACATCTCCTGCACTAACCCCTGCTAGTTCTGCTGGGCTGCCATCGTTGACCTGTTCGACTAGAAGGCCAGTCACATCCTCGCTGCCGAAGAAGTTCAGGCTGCTCTCCTTGGTCAGCATCTCGCCGGTAATAACACCAAGATAGCCTGGCGTGACCTCTCCAAAATTGATGAGCTGATCCACTACTCCCATAGCCTTATTGATAGGCACTGCGAAGCCAATGCCGTCGGAGCCACCTGACTGCGAGTAGATAAAGGAATTGATGCCGATCAACTCACCACGGGTATTCACGAGTGCACCACCGGAGTTGCCGTAGTTAATCGCGGCATCGGTCTGGATATAGTCCACAATCGGCAGGCCATCTTGGGGAATGCCAAGTGCACTTACGATGCCGCGTGATACCGATTTCTGGCTTATCAATTCTTGGCTAGGGAAGCCGATAGCGAGAACGGTGTCCCCAACGCGCACGGTGTCGGAGGAGCCAATTGGAATCGGCGGAGGCAGGTCGCTAGAATCGATCTTCAACAATGCCAAGTCGGTGTTGGTATCAGAGCCTATTAAGCGAGCAGGGCTTATAAAGGTCTTGGAAGTGTTGTCACCGAAGCGTACTTCGATGTCCTCTGCGCCTTCGATAACGTGCAATGAGGTGAGTACATGGCCATCGTTGCTGACGATCACGCCAGAGCCAAGACTGCTATAGGAGCGCTCTGCTGGAATATTCTTCAACAGATTGCGAAACAAGGGCGGAATCTCTTCCTCAGGTGGAAGTTGGATCTGCTGTCGAATGGTGGAGTGAATGCTAATGATCGAAGGCGCTGCACGGTCCACAGCTTGGGCGAGCGAGAAGGGCACCTCTTCGGCTAGTTCGTCCTCGACAGGCAGTTGTGACAACACTTCGCCGAGTCGGTTGATCTGTTGGTACTGCACCAGAATTACAGCGAAAAGGATGCCAGCGACGGTTGGCCAAATGATAAATTCTAAGAACTTTTTCATGAATTCTCGCAAGGACTCAGGCTGTATTGCATGAGTCTGATACCATACACATCAATATAAATCGCAACATATTGGTGCATATAAAGTGTGCGACCATTATGCGAGTAATTAGCAGCCATGTGAAGGTGAATTCTGATGTCTACAAGCCGCGATGAGATTCTAAAGTCCCTCAAGACACTATTACGACCGGAACAGTTTAAAGATTATTGCCCAAATGGGATGCAGGTGCAGGGTAAGCCCCAGGTGCAGCGCTTGGTGTCGGGCGTAACGGCATGCCAGGCGTTGATCGACCGAGCGATAGAGGCGAAGGCGGATATGCTACTAGTGCATCATGGCTATTTCTGGCGGGGTGAGGACGAGACGATCACGGGCATCAAGAAGGCGCGTGTGGAAGCATTGTTGAAGCACAATATTAATCTACTAGCCTACCACCTGCCTTTAGATGTGCACCCGGAGCTAGGCAATAACGCGGCCTTGGGGCGATTGTTAGGCTTCAAGACGACAGGGGACCTAGGTAAGCAAAATAACAACAGCATCGGCTTAACGGGGGAGCTGGAAACGCCTTTGTCGGGTGAGGAGTTAGGAGCTCTACTCAATGAGCGGCTCGGCCGCGAGGCGCTCCATATTCCTGGTAGCGCGAAGCCAATACGAACAGTTGCGTGGTGCACAGGTGCGGCGCAAAACTTCATCGAGCTGGCATTAAAGTCTGGTGTGGATGCGTATATCACTGGTGAGGTGTCGGAGCAGACCGTACACATAGCACGCGAGACAGGTATCCATTTCTTCGCAGCGGGCCATCATGCGACGGAGCGCTACGGCGTTCAAGCAGTGGCCGTGCACCTAGTAGAAAAATTCGGGCTCGATCACGAGTTTATCGATATAGATAATCCGGTTTAGAATAATGGGGTCAGGTTCCTTGATTTTTATCAGAATCAAGGAACCTGACCCCATGATCCTGAACGGAATTGCGAGCGATATTCAGGGTGCGTGCTCCACTGAAACTGACTGACCAATCATTTCAAATGGGCCATATACCGTTAGGAACGAAATATCTGCAGCATCCCGTCCAACACTTATTTTGACCATGTCTGCTTCACGGGCCATGCCAGTGGCGTCGATAAGATGCCATTCGCCCCCCAAGAAAACCTCTGCAACAGCGTGAAAATCTTGAGGAGAAACCCCCAAGGCGTAAACGCTAGCTATTCTAGCTGGAATTCCGGCGGCGCGCGTTAATGTGATAAGCACATGCGCGTAGTCGCGGCAAACACCGCGGCGTTCAACAAAAGTATCCAACGCCGTTGTATAGGCATCACTTATCCCTAATTCATATGAAAAATGGTCAAATATCCAATCTCGAATCGCACCAACTTTCTGGCCACCTTGCATTTCTCCAAATTCAGAGTGAACAAAACTTAGAAACTTGTGCGATGGACAATATCTAGATTCATTCAAATAAGCGACTGTCGTTCCTGGTAGCAAGTGCATAGGGACTTTTTCTAGTGTCCGATAATCGGTTAGGACACGGTTAACCTCTACCGTGGCTGAATAGTTAACTTTTAACTGTCCCCCTGAGCGAAGCCATACCCGCTCTCCAATCATATCTTCACCAGTTACGCGGGCAAAATGTTCGTAATTTCCCACGTCCAAGCTAGCTTCCAATACATTTTGTTCCGGAAGATGCGCTACTTCCAATTGCAGCATTAAGTCAACAGGTTCACCAAAATCGTAATTCAGCTCGGCTCTGATTTTCAATTTCATCTATATCTAACACCCTTTTTACTTATCTGGCACTTTAAGCGGAAGCCCTAATTTTTAGATCCTATCGGACGAGTGTAACAAATGATACTCCAAGCCGAGATCTTGCAGTTGCTAATGCCGCTCCTGAACGATTGGCGTGTGATTGAAACCAAGGAATAATGGGGTCAGGTTCCTTGATTTTGTTAAAAACCAAGGAACCTGACCCCATTATTCGTTCTGTTCAAGTTCTGGGGGATAGGTCACTCTAAAAGGTGCGATTTTCGAACCGCATTTAGAAACCACAGATCGAACTCGCTGAGCAGTTTTCGAAGCTCATCAACTGTGAAAGCTTTCCAGTGCATATCCGGCATAACTTTCAAAAAGAGTGAGTGAGTTTTTGACGGGGAAGAGAATCAAGAATCATGGGGTCAGGTTCCTTGATTTTGATAAAAATCAAGGAACCTGACCCCATGATCTAGACCCCATGATCTATGTGATCTGAAAATCAAGGAACCTGACCCCATTATTTGGCCATTATCTGGCACTAAATGATCTTGCGAGCCTTCATCAGCTTAATCACTTGGCTTAAGCACTGTTCTACTGAGAGTGCTTCCGTGTCTAGAGTTAGGTCTGCGTGCTCCGGCTCGTCGTAGGGGAATGACACGCCTGGCAGGTCTTGCGAGCCAGAGAGTTCTGCGGCTGCGTACAGACCACTTGGATCGCGGCGACGGCTGACTTCCAAAGGCGGGTTCAGGTAGATCATCAGGCAATCATCTTTGCCGATGACGTTGCGTGCGTGGTCTCGCGAGTCCTTGTTAGGTGCCACGAATGCTGCGCAGCAGATCAGGCCCGACTCGTTCAAGAGTCTTGCCACGTTCGCGCTACGGCGCAAGTTCTCCGCACGGCCTTCCTGGTCATGAGGCAGGTCCTTGCTGATGCCTAGGCGCATCGCCTTGCCATCGAGTACAGTGCTGACGCGGCCAAGGTCGAATAGTCGGCGTTCCAGTCCGTGGGCGAGCGTGGATTTACCCGAGCCGGATAGACCGATGAACATGACGGTCGCCGGGTGTTGGCCGTAGCGTGCAGCGCGCTCCTCACGTGTGACATGGGCTTTCACATCGCTGCTCTCGCAGTGCACAGAAGAGCTAGCACCCTCGGTGCTCACCATGCCTGCCGCGACAGTGACATTGCTCAATCTGTCGACCACGATGAACGCGCCCGTGTTGCGGTTCTGCGTATAGCTGTCGATGCACACTACTTGATCGATGTTGATCGCACACTCACCGATCTCGTTGAGCTCCAAAGTAGGTGCTGGACCCTTCTCTAATGTATTGACGTCGGTGCGGTAGAGCAGTGTCGTGATCTTGCCAGTAACAGTCTTAGTGCCGAACTTGAAGTCATAGAGCGCGCCGGGCAGCATGGCTTTTTCAGTCATCCACACGAGAGTGGCATTGAAGGCGTCGGTAACAACCGGGTAGTTGTCCGCATGCACGATCATGTCGCCACGGCTGATGTCGATCTCATCTTCCATGGTCAGAGTGATGGCCATTTCTGCGTGTGCCGATTCCAGTTCCTCGTCATAGGTCACGATAGACTTCACGCGGCTACGTTTCTGCGAGGGGAGTACTACGATCTCGTCGCCCTTGCGGACGATGCCCGAGGCCAGCGTGCCGCAGAAGCCGCGGAAATTGAGGTTGGGGCGATTCACGTACTGCACTGGGAAGCGCAGATCTAGCATGTTGCGATTCTTGGCGATCTCCACGGTTTCGAATAGGGACATAAGTGTCTGCCCTTCGTACCAAGGCATGTGGGCGCTGGGGTTCACTACATTGTCGCCATCGAGTGCGGACATGGGGATGAAGTGGAACTCTGCCGCCGGTAGCTTCTCGCTGAAGCGAATATAGTCAGCTTTAATCTTCTCGTAGGTCTCTTCGCTGTAATCGACCAAGTCCATTTTGTTGATCGCAACCACGATGTGTTTGATGCCGAGCAAGGACGTGATGAAGCTGTGACGTCGTGTCTGCACCTGCACGCCATGACGCGCGTCGATTAGGATTACGGCGAGATCGCAGGTCGAGGCACCAGTGGCCATATTACGAGTGTATTGTTCGTGACCGGGCGTGTCCGCGATGATGAACTTGCGGCGCGCGGTAGAGAAGTAGCGATAGGCCACGTCGATCGTGATGCCTTGCTCACGCTCAGCCTGTAGGCCATCAACTAACAGTGCGAGGTCCACCTTTCCGCCGCCAGTAGTGCCAGATTTCACACTATCTGCCTTAATGGCGTTGAGCTGGTCTTCGTAGATCATTTTCGAGTCGTGCAATAGACGACCGATCAGAGTGCTCTTGCCATCGTCAACGCTACCGCAAGTGAGTAATCGCAACAATTCCTTGCGCTCGTGCTGCGCTAAATAGGCATTGATATCCGTGCTAATGAGTTCTGATTGATGTGACATAGTGTAAGTGCCTGAACGTTATGCTTGTCGTTAGTCTGAATGGGTGCAATTGGCGGGTTGGCTTAGAAATAGCCTTTGCGCTTCTTGTCTTCCATGGAGCCAGATTTGTCGCTATCGATGAGTCGCCCTTGGCGTTCAGAGGTGGTGGCAAGCAGCATCTCTTGAATGATCTCGGGTAGCGTCGTGGCCTCGGAGTCCACCGCGCCTGTTAGCGGGTAGCATCCGAGAGTGCGAAAGCGCACCATCTTGGTTTCTATTTTCTGACCTTCTGTGATCGGCATGCGCTCGTCGTCTACCATGATGTCGACGCCGTCGATGTTGACTACTGGGCGCTCCTTCGCGAAATACAAAGGCACTATCTCGATATCGTTCAAGTAGATGTATTGCCAGATGTCCAATTCGGTCCAGTTCGATAGTGGGAAGACTCGAATGCTCTCGCCCTTATTAACCTTGCCGTTGTAGATGTTCCAAAGCTCCGGGCGTTGGTTCTTCGGGTCCCAGCCATGGTTCTTATCGCGGAAGGAGAATACGCGCTCCTTGGCGCGAGATTTTTCCTCGTCGCGACGCGCGCCACCGAAGGCGGCATCGAACTTATACTTGTTAAGAGCCTGGCGCAGGGCCTGGGTCTTCATGATGTCGGTATGCTTCTCGCTGCCGTGAGTGAAGGGGCCGACGCCAGCATCGATACCTTCCTGATTCGTATGCACGATTAGCTCTAGGCCGAGTTTTGCCGCCATCTGGTCTCGAAACGCGATCATTTCCTTGAACTTCCACGTGGTGTCTACGTGTAGGAGGGGGAAGGGCGGTTTACCGGGATAGAAGGCTTTCATCGCTAGGTGCAACATCACGGCGGAGTCTTTGCCGACGGAGTACAACATAACGGGATTGTCGAATTCTGCCGCGACTTCACGAATGATATGAATGCTCTCGGCTTCCAGTTGCTTGAGATGGGTCATGTTGTAGTCAGTCATACTTTCTTAATTCGCTTAGCTATAGATGTATGGGAAGCGGCTGCGTAGGCAGTACCGCTATTTGGAGATACATTTTGGGGGAATCAACGCAATAGGGTTAAATCCGGGGCGAAATGCCTAGTCTTCTTCGGTTTCTTTAACTTTCTCAAGGCCGAAGTCCTCGGACAGGGCGCCCGTCTGGGAGGCATTCTGTCGTGGAGCGTAGTCCTTCGGGGCTTGCATCTCTCCGTCACCGTCTTCTTCGTCTTCATCGGACTGAATACGGCCAAACACTGGCTCGCTGGAAGCAGGAAGCAATTTGCTTGCGACCTCGCCACTACATAGATCTTGTGCGCCACCCGCTAGATGTTGGTAAACATCTTTATAGCTCTCCGTCATCTGCTGTACGAGTTCTGCAGTTGTGCTGAAGTGCTCGCTGACCTCGTCACGATAGCGTGAGTTGGCGCGCTGCAGGTCTTGCAGTTGCTGCTCCAGCTCGGTGATCTTGGTAGGGTTGTTATTGACACGCCCGGCTAGGAAATAGCCTATGGCGATGCCGATTGCGAGAAAGCCAATTCCGGTCAACCATAACATCTGTATTCAATGCCTCTTTTTCAGTGAGTGCGCTCAACATGGCGCCCCTGCAAATTCAATTGCGTAAGTATAGCCTGAAATGACCGCGTCAGCGCGAAGAAATTCCTCGTCATTCGCGACTTCGCGCACACCGGGAACACTGGTCGAGATTGTCATGGCAAGCGCCCCGCTGGTCGATTGGTCGTTATTTGCCGTAGAATGCGCAGCCTTGCGCGCCCTAAACTCATGCCTTGAACAATACGACTAAACCAGATGCCCACGACAGACTCAACAGTACTGACCCCAACCCAGCGCTATCAGCTCGATCTTGCCAACGGTATCTTGCTGAAAGATTCGGCGCAGGCGCAGGCGATAGAGCATTTTCAGCGTCTCTTTGACGAGCTCACAGCGCAGAAGCCTTCGTCTGCAGGTGCTCTTACACGCTTGCTGTCCCGATTTAAGAAGGCCGAGCCTGAGCGGGTAAAGGGCTTGTATATCTACGGCGGAGTAGGGCGCGGTAAGACTTACCTCATGGATGTGTTTTTCGAGAGTTTGCCTTTCGACAATAAGATGCGCACCCATTTCCATCGTTTCATGCAGCGGGTGCATTCCGAGCTAACCCAGCTGAAGATGCAGAAGGACCCCCTCGAGCTAGTGGCGCGAAAAATCGCTGCCGAGGCGCGGATTATCTGTTTCGACGAATTCTTCGTCTCCGATATCGGCGATGCCATGATTCTCGGCGGGCTTCTAACCGAGCTAATAGAGGAGGGCGTTACGTTTGTGACTACCTCTAATATCGAGCCGGACTCACTCTACGCTAATGGCCTGCAGCGCGAGCGCTTTCTGCCGGCGATCGCGCTGTTGAAGCAACACACCAGGGTTTTGCAGCTCGACGGGGGCGTAGACTACCGCTTGCGTAGTCTGCAACAGGCCAAGATCTACTACAGTCCGCTAGGGCCAGAGGCGGATGCGGAGTTGCTGCGCAGCTTCTCGCGACTCGCCGATCACGGTGAGGTGGTAAGCGATACGACGGTGGAGGTGCTGGGGCGGCAGATTCCCACACGCATGCGCGCCGAGGATATTATTTGGTTCGACTGTGAAGCTCTGTGTGGCGGGCCGCGCAGTGCCTATGACTATATAGAGTTGGCCAAGCTCTATCAGGCGATCCTGTTGAGCAATGTGCCCTTGTTCGATGGGAGCAACGATGATTTAGCGAGGCGCTTCGTTAGCCTAGTGGATGAGCTCTACGACAGGCATGTGAAATTAATCGTTTCGGCACAAGTCCCCTTATTGGAGCTTTACCAAGGAACTGGGCTCGCTTTCGTGTTTGAGAGAACCGCTAGCAGATTGCTGGAAATGCAGTCAGAAGAGTACCTAGGAAGGGAGCATCGGCCCTAAGAGAGGCTCGGTGTTGCCATGGTCTGGCCCCAAAAGCAGCTTTTTACCTTTTTTCATAGGACAATGCTTGAATAATTAAAGTCGCTTCGGTAGTATTCGCGCTCCTTGAAGACAATGCTCCTTTGGTGAAAGTTAATGAAGACCTTTATTGCGAAACCGCAGAATGTTGAACACAGCTGGTTGGTACTAGATGCCGAGGGCCAGACCTTGGGTCGTATGGCTGCCGAAATCGCCACCCGACTACGTGGTAAGCACAAGCCTGAGTACACTCCGCACGTTGATACTGGCGACTATATCGTCGTAATCAATGCCGAGAAAGTGGCGGTTACAGGCAATAAAGTGAAAGACAAGATCTATCACTCTCACTCAGCGTTCCCAGGTGGCTTGAAGTCTATCGCCTTCGGTAAGTTGGTTGATAAAGCGCCAGAGCGCGTCATCAAGCTAGCTGTAAAAGGCATGTTGCCACGCACTCCTCTCGGGCGTGCGATGTTCAAGAAGCTTAAAGTATACGCTGGCACCGAGCACCCACACGCGGCACAACAACCGCAAGCGCTGACACTGTAAAGAGGTTCATAACAAACGCTATGTCTACGACACAATATTACGGCACAGGTCGACGCAAAACCGCTACAGCACGAGTGTTCCTTACTAAAGGCACTGGCGCGATTACCATCAACAAGCGCACGCTAGATGGTTTCTTTGGACGCGAAGTGGCCCGTATGATCGTTCAGCAGCCTTTAGAGCTGGTGGAGATGAGTGGAAAATTCGACGTTTACGTTACCGTTAAAGGTGGCGGTGCTTTCGGCCAAGCCGGTGCAATTCGTCACGGTATTACTCGTGCATTGATGGAATACGATGGCGAGCTGCGTCCTACTCTGCGTAAAGCAGGTTTCGTAACGCGTGATGCGCGTGCGGTAGAGCGTAAGAAAGTGGGCCTACGTAAAGCACGTAAGAAGCCACAGTTCTCCAAGCGTTAAGCGATTGGCTGGCCGTTTTTCGTCTCCCTCGGAGACGAAAAACGCTACGCTGGCACCACGCTCAATGCTGTATCTAAGAAAAGCGCTTCTGTCTTTAATGACGGAGCGCTTTTTTTAAGCCCGAAAAATATAAATTCCTCTTAGAAATCAAGTTCTTGCCCGCCTTTCGCTGATATTTCTACTTGAAAAAAAGTGCGTTCTTCGCTACCATTGCCCGCATTTTTGCAGGCACTGTAATCGGGAACGAAACATCCCTCCCGTATTAAGATTATATTCTCGACTTCCTTCACTTTGTGAGGGGATTTTATATTACCAAGCTCAGGAGATAACACGGTGAGTGAAGACGGTACTGATTCTGGCCGCAGACGTTTTTTATTGGGGTCTACCTCGGT
>TARA_R110002167_G_scaffold89843_4_pt1 | contig 42845 bp, 40 predicted proteins | sample TARA_R110002167 | Tara Oceans TARA_R110002167 (sample SAMEA4398238) | marine metagenome | biome: Polar Biome; feature: [MES] marine water layer (ENVO:01000295) within the mesopelagic zone...; material: water (ENVO:00002006), including particulate matter (ENVO:01000060) such as......
TAAAAACGAATCTGTTTTTGATCAAAGTAATCTAAACTTTATAAAAGTAAGACAGGCAGCCGCAGGTCAAAATAAATCAGCATACAACCAGGATAAATTTGGATTTCAAGATAATAAAGATTTTGTAGAATTTACACACTTACATCACTTAGCTTCTAGTGATTCAATTGGTCCTTTAAAAGATCAATTATCAGGTTTAGCTAGTTTGAGTGATGAAGCATTGCTTGAAGCGTTTCCTGAGTATAAAGAAGATGTTTCAAACGGAAAGTTAAGAAAAAGATTAGAGAATTTTTCTTCAAAAGCTGATGTAATAGAAAAAGAATATAATTCATTAAATGATAAAATTGAAAATAAATATGATCCTTCAAAATTTAATAAAAATTCAAGGGAGTATATAGATGAGTTATCAAAATATCAAGCAGTTGAACATGCTAAATATTTACGTATGTTTACTAGTCAAGCTTTTAATGATTCAGTTAAAAGATTAGCTAGTATTTCTAATGAACTTGCATCTGACAATTTAGTGTATACACAAGTAGGTGGGAGCGCTATTAAAATTTCTAAGATGGCTTCTTCTGATTTAAGAATACTTCTAGATCCTGAAACATTACGTCAGGAGTTGGGAATTCTTGAACAAGGGATTACAACTTTAAAAGAATCTAAAGGTGATAATACTTTGATAAAAAACAAAGAGGCTAGATTTAAAGCCCTGAGTGATTATTATAAAGTACTAACAGCTAAAGAAAATCAAACTAAAACTCAAAAAAAAGAAGGTGGTGGAAAGTTTGATGCTAGAAAAATAAATAAATTAGAACCTGTATTTAAAGCATATGTTGAACATTTAGCTAATGTAGAAGATGCTTATGTAGATAGAGACAAGCTTAAATCAACCTTAAGGAAAATGGTTGATTATGGAGAACTACAGTATAGAACTAAAATGTATGATAAAGCTGCTGAAGTTTTAAATGATCAAGGCGTGCTTGATGAGATTGTAAGCAAGACTTCAGAGTACATGAAAAACAAGTATGCTGAAGACAGAATTAAATTAAAAGAAAATATTAAAAGAGCTGCTGATAAACAATTAATATCAGATGTTTTAAAAGAAATAGATAATTTAAATATAGTACCTGACCCAGATGAAGTTGGTGATTTTATAGCTACAGGTGATATAAATAGCTTAACTGTATTCAATGATGAAAATGGTAGATTGAGTATGGTTGACAGTAGTGAAAAATTCATGGACCTAAACAGAATTTTTAATAACTACAGGAAGTTAACTAACCCTGAAGAAGTTGTGGAAGGTGACGGTTTAGATTTAACTGAAAGTTTAGATTCTGCAGAGTCAGTTGAAGAAGGTACCACGGATAATATTATTAATAATGATCCTAACAAAAACCCTTATGCTAAACAAACACTTAGGAGAAAATACAGAGAATATACAGCAGCTAAAATTAATGAAGGTAAAACACCTTTGTCTGATACAGAATGGTTTAAGACAAAAGAAGCGTTAGCTATTGCAAATGGTTTAAATAAATTAAAAGCAATGTGGGTTGAGGAATTAAACCCAGCATTATCCGATAGAGATATCATAATTAAAAATGATAAAGGCTTTGGATCATGGATTCAAGATAATCAAGATAACCCTGATGTAAGAGATATCATTAATGAGTCATACTTATCTTTTGAATTCTTACTTGAAAAAAAACAAACAACTGAATCATTAGGGGATGGTGTAAAAATAATAAGTGAAGAGAATGGTATCAGGCTTGTTGAAAGAAAAACAAGTAATGGTGTTTACTATAACATAACGGATTTAAATAACCAACCTCTTTTAGATGCATACTATAGTCAAGCTGGTGTAGCTGATGTTAAAGGTAATTACGGTAAAGCAAGTGAAGCAAAAAACATTTTTAATAAACTTGTTAAATCTGTACCGGATACAGGTGTATTTGAGTTTGCAGGGCAATCAATGCAATATGGTGATATAGTAACAGATAAAACAAATAGAAAATATGTTGTATTGGGTACACCTGGTAAAGTCAAAACAGGAGGTAAATTATTTATATTACCGTTTGATGAAATTGAAAAACACGATACAGTATCTAAAAAAGAAAAAGCATCCATAAGGCTTTCACCAACTGAATTTAGTAGTCAGTACAAAGTTGAAGGTGTTACTTTCAAAGATGTAAGCGTTAATGATAATACAGCTCGTCTGATTAGTAAAAATATCATTGGTATATTTCCAATGGGGATTACTAGAGCAAAAGGCGTTGAAATAATAGATGTGCTATTAAAAAACTTAACACCTGCAGAAGCAAGTGATATGTCAGTAAGTGTCTCAAAAAACCCAGTGGTTGTTCCTACAGCACCTAGGTTTTTTAAAGCAGCAAATAAATCTGATAATAAGTTAATTACATTGAAACCTGAAACACATACCTTTAGGTTATCTGTTTCTAATGATATAACGGCAGATAAAATTAATACAATATTAGCTGAATTAGGTTTAGATAGTTTAGAAAATCTTGACATAATAATACCTTCTGGTAATTTAGAATTTACTGATGGTAACCCGTTTAATTTTACGGATCAGGAAGCTGACAAATATTTTGCTTTTAAAAATCAAGCTTTAAGAGCTATAGCAAAACAACAAGTTTTAAGAAATAAACTTTTAGATATCTTAGGTGATGGTGATTCAGTCACAGTTAAACTTTCTGATGTTGTTGATGCTATTGATATTTCATATGAATTTTCAGAAGTAGATGATAGCTTTTCAAATAACCTTGCTGATTTAGAGCATTCCACTTATGATGGGGAGGTTATAATAATTGATAACTTCACAAGGTATAATGCAATCACTGGTGAAAGAGATAGAGCTTTAAATTATATTACTAATTATACTCCTGAATCAGTTGAAGCAAGAAATCTTAGAGATAAAGTAGAAGATGACCTTTTAAGTACAAATCAATTGAATGGTAAAAATTTAATTGACTACTTGAAAACAGAAAGATCTTTTGATAGATATCATGCTGTAATAAAATTACCAAATGGTAAAATTATATTTGCACCATTAAAATCTGATTCAATACTTAAAGAACAACAGGAGGAAACTTATACAAGACTTCTTGATCAAGCTGCGATAACAAGAAAAGACAACTTGACTGAAGAAGGGGTTGTAAAAAAGAAAGAATTTAATGATAAATTTAATGATGAGCTTAACAGTGAATTTTATATATCATTAAAAGGTGGTTTTAAAGGAGAATTACGTGTGACACCAAATGGGGGTATTGCAATAAGATATTTAAATATTGAAACTGATACTTTATTAAACACAACATTTTTTGCAAATGAACAAACTCAAAGTCAATTTAAATCATTTAATGATTTAGTTAATGCTTTGGATATAATGACTAATAATCCAAATTCACCAGATACAAATAAACTTGGATTTAAATTAACAACAGATTCATTTAAAAGGAGTTTTCCTGAAACAACATTAGCTGATGGTGTAGTTGAAAATACAGTTACAAACCTCAATCCTTCATTATTTAAAAATTTAAATATAGAATTTAGCTTTGCTAATAATGAAGTTGATAATTATATTGCTTCTCAAAAAATAGCTAGTCAACTTAATGATAATGTTGATACAACATCTTTTGATAAATGGAGTGAAATATTAGATAAAGCAACGCCTAATGAACTTGATACTATTATAGATCAAATTGATAAAGCAGGTGAGATGACACCTAACCTTATGGATATGATAGGTGTAAAAAGAGAGGGTTTTAAAAATGGTATACAACCAACACAACAAACCACTGAGGTTGAAGCAGAAGCTGAAGCAAGTCCACAAACTAGTGAGGTTGAAACATTAGAGGAACAACTTAAACAAGCTAAAGCTAAATTAAAAGTTTATCATCAAACTTTAGAATCTAAAAAAGATTCTGGTGAAATAACAACTGTTGAATATATACAAGCTACAGCCATGAAAAAAGATGCTGAGTTTGCTAAACTTACAGGAGAAGTTTCTCAGTTGGAAAGGCAAATTAATAATGCACATGGATTTAAAATAGCAAGTGATGATTTTACAGCAAGTGATGTTGAAGCTATTGATAATTTCATAAAATGGGCTAAAGATAATTTACCTGGTTATATTCAAATTGGTGATATAAAGGATGTGGCTAATAGACTTAAAGTAAAAGGTACGCCTATTGGTTTATTTGCAATGCACTTAAACAATATAAGTGGTGGTGTTGATGTTGGAGGAACAATGTATGTTGGGGAAAAAGGATATAGATATCATGAAGCTTTTCATGCTGTGTTCAGACTTCTTTTATCTGATGTTGAAATAACTAAATATTTAACAATTGCTAAAAAAGAAGTACGTGTTAAATTAAAAAATGAAGGTAAAAACTTTAGACTAGAATTAGAAAAATTCAGAAATACATCAGAGTCATATGCAAGTATGTCTGAAGCAAGATTAGAGCAAGAGTATTTAGAGGAATATTTAGCTGACGAATTTGAAAAATTTAAAGCAAACCCTAAGTCATCAAATACAAGCGGTGTAATAAAAAGTTTATTTAACAGATTGGTTGAATGGATTAAATCTGTGTTTAATAGATATGATAAAAATGAACTAAGAAATTTATTTGAGAAAATGGATGCTGGTAAATATAAATCAGCAGGTTCAATTGAAAATAGATTTACACAGAGTTTTAAAACAGGTGTAACTGTGGAAGCTTATAAGCTATTACCTTATGAAAAAATAAAATTAGACAGAGGCTATGCAAATAAATATCTTGATCCTAGCACAACTGATTTATTAATAAGGCAAATAACATCTTCTTATTTAGATAGAGTTAAACGTATACTACCAGGCCAATCAAGAGAAGCTATATTAATTGAAACAATCCAGGATTTTCAAGCATATCACGATCCTTTTGATAAAAGAAATGCAGGGAGAAGTGGTGCTGAAATAACTGAATTAATAAATAGATTTAAAGCTTTAGGTGGTGTTCTTGATGGTAGTAATTCTGAAGAAATAGAACATGCTGTAGATTTTATGGGAAAAACAATGAATGTTGTTTTAGAATATATTTCTTTGTTTGATCAAAAAATTCAAAATGAAAAATATTTAACTGATCAGTTTGAAGAAAATGAAGGTTTGAGAAATGTAGCAGACTGGGATAAAGATCAAAGTATGATTGGTGGTTTCTCAAGTTTACCTATGGCCTTAAGAGCCTATATTGGAACAACTACATTATTAAGTTCTGAAAATACATTTGGTGATGTATTACCATCAGGTCTCAGGTTACACGTTCCTGTTGATTTTATAACAGCTTATAACGGTTTATTAAAAGGTGTGAAAAATAATACAGATGAAGTTGAATTCTTACGTTCTTTAATTTCATTTAGTAAAGGTAATCTTCAAACAAAGTCTGTTGTTGAAAGAATGTTGAATGATATAGGTATAGATGAAGAGATTATATTAAATAGTAAAAGAGGTGATATAATGAAATCTATAAAGAATACTTCTTTCTTTATGGAAATATTTAAAGGATTTGAAAACTTTAAAGTAGATTACTTATTTGTACATACAAACACAAATTCAAACACAACTGAAAGTAATTCAAAAGTTCTTTTATATGATGCAGCAAATAGAGATGATGCTAATACACAAATAGATGTTTGGAAACAATCTTACTCTGAATTATATAATGAAATAAAAGGTAACTCAAAATTATTAAATAAAGCAACAGATTCATTAATTGCATTATCAGGATTTTTAGATAACATTGGTGATAAAATGTCAGATAAAAAAATTGATAGTAAAGCACAAGAATTATCTGATGGTATCTATAATAGTTTAGGTATACGTTTGAGCCCTGCATATGTATCTTTTAGCATAATAAGTAACTTAACAAATATAAGCGGTAGTAACTATCAGCAGACTATTTTAAATAATAATAAACAAGCAGAACCAATATCATCAGAAGCACTTGTTGAAATAGTAAATCAAATTAAAGTTTCTGAAGGTTCTAATAGAATGGCCGGGTACTTATTTAGTAAGAAAGGTACAGGTGTAAGAGGACGTTTACAAAAATTAGCTAAATCAAATGCAATGTTTGATGAACTAATTGGACAAACTGTATTCTTAAATCCTGAAGGAAATTTTGTTTATGCTCATCAAATGGGTACGCTTCATTTAAAAAAGATTTATGGTTTAAATGATGCAAGTAATCTAGATGCAGCAAAGAAAAAAGATAATGGTTATAATGTAACTAATGTTCTTTTAAATAGCCCTGCTTTTTTAGCAATGGCAGAACAAGATCAGTTAAAGGTATTGAGAGTAGCCGGTATAAAAGAAAGTAGTTTAAATGAAACAAATGAATCAGTCTTAGACGAAAATGCTGGTGTTGCATTAGATAAGAACGGTAAAACTTACGGTAGTTTAACACGTTCTGAATTTACAGCAATGAGTATAAATGCTTATTTGGCAAACTATCAACAACTATCTCAGCAAAATAAAAAGATTGAATTTGTAGATCCTGATACAGGTGAAATATTAGATACTGCATTAGCTCCTGTATTAATTAGGGTCCTTGAAGCATCTAACACAGGTGACATGATGTCTTTACCTGTTATAAGAACTGTAGAATTAAATGAAAAAGGATCTGTTAAATTAACAACTGAAGCAATAGATTTATTCACAGAAGAAATTAATAGAGAATTTCAAAGAATACAACGTGAAGCGGCTACACCTAGAGATCAAAGAACTCCTATTGATGGTTATAATGCAGTAGATGGTAATTTAACTTTTGGGAATAAGGGTAGAGCTTTTGAATTTAGTGATTCAGATTATTTATTAGCATCTCAAAATAATTCATCTAATCAATTAGAGGCTAAAGATCCTAGACTTTCTGATGCAATTGCTTATAGAGTTGTTAAAGGAACACAAAAATTTGCATATGTTTCAAAAAAAGCAGGGATGTCAATTGGGCTTACACGTGAAGGGACAACATCAAGATCACCTGTTAAAATAAAATCAGGGAGATCTAGTAAATCATTTGGTTTAAAAGCTCTAGGTTTAGTTCAGGTAAATGAAAATAATATAAAAGGTATTATTGAATCAATGGGTGAAGGTATTTCCAAAACTAAAACTAAAAACTTTATATATGCTATTCAAGTCGGTGATGCTACATTTTATGTAGAAAATAAAGTAACTAGAGAATTTTTAAATGGTGATGTAAAACGTTATGGTTATGAACTAACTGATACAAATGCAAAACAAATATTAGTACAACCAACAACACAAACTAGTGAGGTTGAAATGTTTAATGGCTTACCTGTTATAAACAGTAATAAAATAGTTAATTCTGAAGGTAAAGAAGGAGCTGCTAGATTTGAAAAAGGTCAAATATTAGTAAATAGAAAACTATTAAAAACAAAGTTTGAAGAAAAAAGTTGGACTAACATGAGAGAGTTAGTTGAAACTATTGACGGTAAAAAAACAACCTCCAGAGCTGAAAACTTACCGGAAGATCAATTTAAAACTTACGAAGAGTTTGAAGGATTTGTTTTAGCTCATGAGTATGTTCATTCTATATATACAAGAGAAGAATTTATTAAAGATGTTAATGGTTCCACAAAAGGGGATTACGAAACAGAAATTAATAGAAGAGCATTGGAAAATATTGAATCTTTAAAAGCATTAGAAGCTGCTGAAGAAGCAATGGTTGGAGGAATGATGGCTAAATCTGAAATGAATGAAGCTTTAGATTTAAAAACCTTACTTGAAACAATAGCAAAAGAAGATCCAAATGTAACTTTAGAACAAGCTTTAAAAGATGACAGAATAAATATGAGTATGTCAGAATTTAAAAGTACGTTGGAAAGAAGATTGATTGATGATTATATGAATTTTGCTTTAGATTTAGAATCTGGAAGAATTGAACAGAAGTTATCTTCTGATATTATTAATGGATTTGCTGATGACTCAGGTATAGAAAACGGGGATGCTGCAATGACTGAATTAAACTTAATTAGAAATAATCAAGATTATAACTTAATGCAGATCTATTTCAACAACTGGTTGAATACAAAAGCAATTAATCAATTAATATATGGAGATCAAGCTAAATCTTTAAAGAATGCAATTGATAAAATAAAAAGAGCTAAATTAAGTAATGCCTCATACATATCTGCAGGGTCAAGTTTATTTGATAAAAGTAAAGGTGTTAACCATAAAACAAAAGATATACTAGGTGTATTATTTACAGACCCTACGTTTGATAAAACTTATGATGACGGTAAAGGTGAAAGAGCGGATGCACAAATGTATATTACCACAAAGGCATTAAGACATATGTTATTTGGTTTTGGTACTCTTGATAATGCTAAAGTAGATTTATTAAATAAAATTGAAAAGGGTGAATATATAGATGCTGATTTATTTTGGGGATATATTGACAATAACAAAAATAGAATTGAAGGATATAAAAGTTTAGGTGCTATATTTAATTCTTTAAAATTAGTTTATTCAGATGGTGATACTGCGTTAAAAATGTCAGCTGTTGTATTGACTCCTGAATTAACATCTAGAATAACAGGTAGAGATACTGATGGTAATCCTATTTATGAAGCTAAAGAACAAGCAAGACCTCTTCATAATTTACGTCTTAAATTAGAAAAATTACAAGTAGAAAACCCTAAAGCAATAGCAATTGCTTATCCTCAGAGTGCTTCTAAAATGATGAAGAAAAATGCAATAAGTCAAGAGGATGTTTTTGGTGACAACTTATTTGCTGACATAAAACCATCATTATTAGATGCTGATTATATGGGGCTTCAAATGATAAACCCATCTAACAAAACTGAAATTACAGACCCTACTCAACTTAAAGCTTTAATTACGTCAGAGTTAAATGACAAAGAAATTGTTTATATTAATGGTGAAAAATTTGATTTAGCTACACTTAGAAAAAAATATAACCTATTATCAAAAACTAAATTAAATAATAAATATTTTAATAAAGTAAATCTTATTGCTAATTTCTCAATAGAAGGAGCAATGAGAGAATTAAGAACTAGTAAAAAAACAGGTGAACTTACGATTGAGTTGGATGAGTTTAAAGATTTTGCTGTAGAAAGTTTAAAAGCAAGTGGAGCAGCAAGTAATACAATAGAATTCTTTGTTAAAGATTTAAACTATGATTTAAATAATCCTTTAGTACAAAGACAATTTGAACAATTATTTTTAGCATACTTTACAAAAGGAACTATATCTGAGAAAATATCAGGTGATGCTCTTGCTTTAATGTCTGATCATGGTATAAGAGTTGTGAGACGTGTTTTTTCTGTAGATGAAAATGGTGTTCCTGATAAATTTTCTGTAATAAGAGATACTATCTATAACAGAAATCCTTTATCTATAGAATTAAAATCTGATGATAACGGTAACCTAGAAGGTTTAGCAAGTCTACTCGAAGCATCTAATGGGGAAGGTATCATAATATCAGATGTACTAAGACACAATATAAAAGAATATGATAAAAGTGGTAACTATACGGGTATAAGATATACTGAAGGTTTAAGAGCAGCAAACTCTGCTGAAGCAAGTATAATAGAGGAAGGTAGTATGAGTATGGAAGACGTTATATCAAAAGCATTTGCTGTACGTATACCGTCTCAAGATAAGCATTCAGCATCTTCTGTTAAATTTATAGATTTTTTACCTATCTATTATGGTTCAACTGCAATATTCTCTAAAGAACTTATTGAAATATCAGGGGCCGATTTTGATATTGATAAAGTATATGTTCACACTAAAGAGTTTTATAAAGATTCTGTAACTGGAAAACTAATTGAATATGGTATAAATGGAAGGTCAGGTAAAGAAAAAGGATTTGATGATTACATACACTACATAAATGAAAAAGTAAAATCTAAAAAATCATCTTATTCAAAAGCTTCTGAAAAATATGATAGGTCAACATTAAACGATAAGCAAAAATACACAAATGCTGAGTTAGTAAAAGCAAAAGAAAATAAATTATCAAAGGAATCTTTCAGAGCTTTAAAACTTTTAGGTTTACCTATAACATTATCTGAGTATGTTGAGCATGTTAAAGTGAAAGGAGAACCTTATGATGCAGCTTTAGCTAATCAATTATTAGATTACAAATTTGCAATGTGGGGTAACGAGTCTAATACAGTGAAATCAAAAGAAGGAAAAAATCCTATAGCTTATGATGCTGCAGATATCAAGGCTTTAACTGAAGTGTGGGATTATATTAAAGAAAACTTACCTGAATTAGCTGAAGAAGTTGATGGTAACATGGGGGATGTTGACAGTTTATATGGTCAAGGTAAAGCATTTGGTAATAATAAAGAAGGTGCTGCATCTATTGGTAAAATTGTATTACCTAACTTATTTTTAAATTTATTAGGTGAGCACAATATTAGCATTAGGGATATAAAAATTGCAGGTGTAGAAACACTACCTCAAATTAAATTTAATGGTATTAAGTTTAATGAATTTAATGCTCAATATGAAAAAATTAAAGTTAATGGTGAAATAATAGCTGGTCAGAGAACACAATATATTATATCCGCTCTTATTACAGCAATGACGGATAATGCTAAAGAACGTCTGGCTTCTAAATTAGGGTTAAATAAAGATGCCTTAAACTTAGTTGGTATGTATAGTAAACTAGGGGTGCCTATTAGAACATCTATATTGTTGGTTAGTAATCCTATTATTAAAGATGAATACTTTGCTGCAAATAATAAAATTTCTAAAACAGATCCGGGTATAGCTTCTAGAATTAAAAGTTTAGTAAGAGAATTAGAATTTGATAATAAAGGAATAAAACAAAATCAACAAGAAGTAACAGATGAAATGTTACAACGTCACATTAATAATGATATTGATTTAAATAATGCAAATCAAAAAGAAGTTTTTGAGATATATTCAATACTTAAACAGTTTCAAACAGGTCACGGAATAAAATCCCATATCAATGAGTTATCTTCTGTTATGAATTTAACCAAAGGTTTTGGACAGAACTTCTCAGACATGGACAGAACAAATAATTCTTTAAAAAAGCTAGGTATTGAAATGTCAAATGAAGAATTTAAAAAGACATCTTTTCCTGTAGATGTAAGGAGTTTATTTAAATCTGATTTATGGCAATCTAATTTAGTTGATGTATTCAAACATTTCAAAGATGTTTTATTACCACAAGTATTTTTAACAAGGACTCCTGGATTTGTTCAAATGCAAGAAGTTGTTTTAGAAAACTTAAGAAAAGATGAATACTTAATGGATGAAGATGTTAAATATCAAATATCTAATGATCTACTTTCATTTTTGACTATCAAAGCTTACATGAAAGATTTAGAATCTAAAGGGGCCATGACTTCTCTAGCTTCATTAAATAATGAAATACTTTACCCTCAATCTAATTCTGAGTTTAACATACATAGTTTAATTACAAGTTTACGTAAGCAGTATCCTGATAATTATTTTTTAAATGTTTTAATCTATAATGAGAGAGCTGATGATTTAGATAATGTAACAGGAATGCATAATGCAGTTTCAAATACATTTGGTAAAAAGAAAGACATTGATAAAATAAGAGCACAAGCTGCATTCATGGAAATATTTGGTGAAAACAAAATAGATGCTATGCACCTTATACACTACATGATGGTTAAAGATGGTTTTCAATATAGCTCTGGTTCTTTAATTGAAGCTGTTACACCAGCTGTACTGGATAATTTTTCAACGAGTATTGAAAACGTATTTGGAATAATGAAAGCTGAACGACACGGTGAAATATTTAAAAAGAAATTTGGAAATACATATAACGGTTTAATTAATGAATTTGTATATGGTTATTCTAAATCAAATAGAAATAACGTATATCTTAATACTATTTATGGTACACCTTTTTATTCAGCATTATATAGAGAGACATCACTTAGCAATGTAAAAATAACTAAAGAACTAGTTGCAAGCAATCCGAATAAAATGTATGTGTTTGCAGAAAATCAAAATCAAGTTGGTACAACAGGAGATGCTGTTATAAGAGGTTTGGAAAATGCAAGACCTTTAACATTAATGTATGACCTTGCAACTTATTATGATGCTGTTGATTTAAGTGAATTTGCAAATAGATTAGACTTTGAAATTAGTGAAATACTTAATTCAGGAAAAGAAATTATTTTACCTGAGTTTTTATTAAGTAAAAATAAGATGAAAAAACTAAAGGCTGAAAGCCCTGATGTTTTTGATTACTTAGATGAAAAATTAAGAAGTGAATTTGGTTACATACTTACTGATAATGGTAGCGGATATGTTACGTTAGAAGAAGGGAGTGTTAAAAAATTAAGTAGTATAGAAAGTAAACCTGCTTATATAGTTAAAGAAACAAACGAAACAATTCTCCATGTCAATTTAAAAAATGATTTACGAGGTAGTTTGGGTAAATATGGTTTCACATTAAAAACTGAAACCATAAAAGGTAAAAAAGTAAAAACTTTAAATTTACCAGCTGTTGTAAAAAATGTTGCTTATGACAAGAATGAAAATGGTTTTGTTACATCAACAAGAGCTGAAACATTTGAATTAATTGAAGTAACTAATCCTTACAAAGGAGAAAGTGAATATTTTTTAGATGCTGATAATCCTATTGCTTCAGGTGTTTCTGCTAAATATAAATTAACTGAAAGTAAAGGTTCAAACTATCAACATCAAAATGGATTCATGTTTGATACAGTGTCTTTTGAAAGACCTTCATATAAGGAGGTTAGAGAATATGTATCGGATGATGCACGTGGTTTAGTAGATGACGCTTTTGATAACGAAGATGTTGCTGTAAGTAGTTATATTGATAATAAAGTTAGAGTTGAAGAAGCTGGTTTTGAAATAGAAATTGAAAGCGGTTCAGCATATGCCTACGTTGAAAGGGGTAGAGTTCTTATTAGTGAGTTAGTTGATTCTGATTTTACTAGTGAAGCAGTTGAGTCTGTTATAGAACAAACAGATGAAATAATAGATCAAAACGAAACTGATTATACAGAAGATGTTGATCAAAATGCAGGTGATGCTTTTGATGTTAATGATATATTTGGTACATTAGAGGAAACACTTGAAGAAAAATATCCTAGAATAGTAAAATGGTGGGATAATAATATTCAAAATAATCCAGAAAATTTAAGTAAATTAGCAGCTGAAGAGCAAATAGCAAACTTAGAACAATTATTAAAACAGAGAGATGATCCAGAACAAAGTTATGAAACAGATGTGGAGTTCATAGATCATTTAAAATCTTGTATATTATAACAATAAAATAAAAAAACTTATGGCAAAGTGTCCAAATAGAAACTCAGCTGAATATAAAGCATTAAAAAAAGTTTATGGTAACAATATTAAAACAGATAATGTTATTATTAATTATCAAAAATTAAATAATACTGAGAACTTCCCTACAGTATCTCAAGCTAAAGAGTATATTAAAAATGAAAAGGTAATGTACTCTTTAAAAAAGAGCGCATTTGCTGCTGATGTAAAATCTAATCTTTTAGCAACGAAGTTTGTTCATATGCATAAGGGTAATATGATGATTAATAAATCAAAAAGACCGCCTAATGGTTATGGTTATGTAACTGGTATAAAAAATGTATCTGAAATTAATATAAAAAAAGTAGAATCTTTACTTAATTTATGGAATATACCACATGGACCTGGTCAGGTTGTTCAAATTGTAAAAACAAATGATAGTTATAAAATAGTAATAGCAGATGAGTCTATTAAAATTAAAGATGCTATTCCTGAAAGCAGAGGTAACGCTGAGGTTAAGGTGAAAAGTATAATTGCACATTTTAATTTAATATTCCCTCAAGTAAAAACATTACTTGTAAGTGAAAAACAAGCTAAAAAATACTTTGAAGACAGAAGAAAACAAACTGGTAAAAAAGATGTGGAGTTTGATGATATAAATTCTTTCTATTATAACAAGCAAGCTATTCTTATTAAGGAGAGGTTAACTGAGGAGATTGCTATAGAAGAAATCCTTCATCCATTTATTGATGCTTTGTCTATAGAAAATCCATCTTTATTTAACTCTTTAACTAAAGAAGCCAAATTAGCTTTTCCTAAGTTAAATTTAGAAATTGAAAAAGATTATTCTGGTAAAAAAGGATTTGATCAATATGAAAGAAATTTAGAAATTACCACACAAGCTTTAAGTAGACATTACAAAAAAGAGTATGAAGAAACACCTGCTCAAAGTTTTCTTAAAAAATTAAAAGAATTTATGGCTTGGTTTTCAGAAGTCATTAAGGATTTACACAGATTTACTTCAGGTAAAAATGTTGTATTTAAAACAACTGATATTAAAAATACAACTACTCTATCTGATATAGCAAAGTTATTAAATACAACAGACATCAGTTTTAAATTTGATAGAGTACTTCCGGGTATTAGATATTCTTTAAAACCTGAAGTGCAAAAGATTGTTAATTATGTTCTTGAACAAACAGCTGGTAATGCAACTCAAAGAAATGTAGTTATTAAATTGACTAATGCTAGTAGGACTGCGAAAAAAGAAGTTGATACTTTATCTGCAGGTAAGAATTCAGATTTTTATGATAGCGGTAACTTTATGGTATTTGATGAAGCTGCTCACGCATATTTTGATTTCATAAATAATGAGGAATACCTATCCGCAACAACTGCAATTAAAGGTTCATTTGAAAATAAAGAAGAACGTCAATTAAACTTAACCATAGGTAATGATTTTGATAAGATTTTAAATGGTGTACTAGGTGATGTTTTATTTGATGATATTGCACAAAGTTTACAAATTGTTAATAATGAAAAAGGGCGCCAGGTTTATGTAGATTTACAAACAAGAATGGAGTCTTTAACTGCAGATGGTTCTGTGGCTATACCTCAAGTAATTCTTTTTGATGAAAAAAGTAAAATAGCAGGTACTGCGGATGTTATTATTGTAACACCAAGTGGTAAATTAAAAGTGCTTGATTTAAAAACAAGTAAAAATTACTTAAAAAGTAACAGTGATAAATACAATAGAAGCTTCCCTTTAAATGATGACTCATTATTAAAACAAAAGTCAGGTAGACAAGAAGCAAGCACGAGCTTCCAACATAACCTTCAAGTAAATCTCTATAGAAGAATGCTTGAAAATATGGGTTATGAAATATCAAATGCTAAAGATGCTACATCAACTTTCCATATAAAAATCAATCTTGAAAAAGATGCGAATGGTAAAGAAGTTTTTAATGGTGATTATGAAGTAGAAGGTATGTATATCCATCCAACCACACAGAATGAAAAATTTGTAGATGTATTAATACCAGCTAATGAAAATGTAATAGAAAGAAATAAAAACAAACAAAAGCAAAATGAATCAGATGATTCTAATGCATTTAATGATGATGAATTTTTTACAGAAGAAGAGCAAGCTTCTGAAAATAATAAAACGGGTGTAACTGAATTTGATGTGTACTTAAATGCATTGGAAGATTTCCAGATAGATCTTCTTAAAAGAAGAAAGTCCGTACAACAACGTAAAGGTGTAGCTGAATTAACTAAAAGTAAAGAAGCCACTATAGAATCAATTAATGAAATGATTACTTCTATGGAGCTCGCTGCGCTTCAAGGGCCATTGGCAATTAAAGCTGAATATACAAGGGTTATAATGAAAGCTATTAAAGATGTACAAGAATATACAGATTATGTCCTTGATCCTAATAATATTAATAATCCTGATTACATTAATTATGTTTTAAATTTTGAAAGATATAGTTTAAGTTTTAATGGGCTCATTGATTTAAGAGATTTAAAATCATCACCTCTTTCTAAAACTCAGGCTAATTTAGTTCTTACACTTCAATCAAAAATTAATACATTAAAAGGAGATAAAAATAACCCCGGTATAATTGACAATGCTATTTTTAATTATGTTAAAGAAACAGTTAAAAATGTTTCATCTGCTACTTTTACAGAAAAGGATTTAAATGAATTACTTACACAAGTTAGGGATATACCCGATTATGAATATTTTACAGGTGATTTAGCAACAAGTAAAGATACCCTGCTTGCTGTTTTAGATAAAATTTACAAAGCTAAAGTTCAAGAGTTTCAAGATAAAGTTATATTTAGAGAAGAGCAAATAGCTTATCATGCTTCTAGATTATCAAAGATGGATCCCGGAACTAAACCTGAAGAACTTTATAAATATATGGCTGAACTTGGTAAAGATGGTTTACCAACAGGTTATATTACAAGAAGATTAGGTGAACAATATTATGATAAAATAAGAACACTTAGATTAGACATGATAGATGCTGATGGTAATTGGTTAAGTTATATACCAATTGATGATGAAAATAATGCAACTAGTGAAGATTTAGAATTTAATAAGGCTTTATATAAGAAAAAACAAGCTTTTAAAGAATTTTGGAGTGCTGAAACAAGTAATTCAAGCGGTCAAATTATAAGTGGTAACTACCATGAATATACTGAAGAGTATAAAGCAATAAGAGAAAAATATGCAACGGCTATTATTTATGAAAGTGGTGCAATAAGCTGGAATAAAAAAAGAGGTATATCTGATAAAAATTGGAAAAATTTTCAAAATAAATATGGTGAATTTAAAGAAACCTTTTTTGCTCAAAAAACTGATGGTGAACCAACAGGTGTTGTAACACCGGGTAAATTTTGGGTTCCTTTTAATAAGTATAGGATTGCAAAAGATGATGCTATTATAGACAATGAGAGAGTGAGCATGCTTGACCCTAAGTATGAAAAAATAATGAATCCTACAGATGCTTTGGGTAATGCAAGAAAAGAATTCTATGAGTTTTATGTAAGCACAATGGGTGAATTAAATGCAAAATTAACAGAGGATGCTCAAGATCAAATGGTAGGTAAGATACCTACAATTAAAAATAATATAGCTTTAACTTTAAAAAAGGAAGGCCCTGTATTTACTAAAATGTGGGCTGGTATGAAACGTAAAACTAAAGATTTTTTTACTGAAACTGGTAAATTTACTAGGGCTATTACAAATGAAAAAGGTGAAATAGAAAATTCCTTACCTATTTACTATACGGGTAATCTATCTAATGAAAAAGCTATTAAAAAAGTAGAAGATAAGTTAGAAGCTTTATCAATACAAAGAAAAAATAATAAGATATCATCCATTGAATATGAAAAACAACAAGGTTTATTAATTGGTGAACAAACAAAATTACTGAACGCACCTACAGCTTCTCAGTTAAGTTTAGATTTAGGAACCAGTCTTATGAAGTATAGTGCAATGGCTGAAAACTTTGAAGTTATGTCTTCAATTGAAAATACAGTTCAATCATTTGTAAAAGTAATAGAAAAAAGAGATTATTTAAACCCTAATCCTAAAATTACAACATATGAAAAAGTAACTGGCGCCCTTGCTGATGGTGTAAAGAAAATAAACAGGAAAGAAAATGATCTGCAATACAATATAGAAAAAAGAGTTAAAAAATGGCTCAGTATGGTTTACTATGATAATGAAGAAACTACAAAAAACGCACTTGATAAAACAGTGAATGGTTTAATTCAATATTCTTCTCTTGCTTATGTAGCAACAAATCCATTAGGTAACATTAACAACCTTGTTATGGCAAAAATGGCAAATACAATGGAGCTTGTTGGTGGTAATTATTTTGATAGAGCTGCTTATATGCGAATGAAATATGAGTATAATACTAACGGGTTGGCTTCTTTAGTAAAAAGAACTGCTTATATTGCTAACAAAAAGGGTTATTATGATATGAAAAAACCTATGTCAAAATGGGAGGGTATGGTTGACTTATTTAGAATGATGGATTCCTCTTCTGATATCCGTGAAAATTTAGCTGAAGAAAAAAGTTGGTTTAATAAAGCATTTGATTGGTCATATTTATTAAATGATTCTTTTGAATATAATGTACAAAGTCAATCAGGAATGGCAATACTTGATTCACATAGAGCAAGAGATAAAGCCGGTAATGAAGTTAGTTTATATAATGCCTTTATCTGGGATTCAAAAAATCAAACGGTTAAATTTAATGATGCTTTATACGATGTTATAATTGACCGTAACGGTAAAGAAATGAAATTCAATGATGAATTTAGATATAACATAAGAAATAGAATCAGAGAGGTAAATAAAATAATGCATGGTAACTATGCATATGCAGATAGAATGGTTATGCAATCTCACAATCTTGGTAAGTTGGCTGCTCAGTTTAAAAAATGGGTTGCTCCTGCAATTAAAGCAAGATTTAGAAAAGAATACTATGATGAGAATTTAAACTGGGTAGAAGGCCGCTATAGAACTTTTGTGAGTTTTATGGCTTATGCCACTAAAAATATATCTAAAGGAGGGAGTATAATGAAAGAGTATGCTGAAATGCAAAAAAAAATTATTGATAAAGAAGATTCCGGGTTGGGTCAAGAAGAGCAAAAAGTAAGGAATAAAGTAAATAATGTTTACAAAACAATGGGTGAGATTGGTTTAATACTAACCACTTTTTTAATGAAAGATGTTTTAGCTGCCTTCTTTGCTGCAGATGATGATGATGCTGAAGTAATTAAAAAATTAAAAAACCTATCCAGATACCAAACAGACAGAGCTTATAAAGAACTTATAGCTTTTGTACCTATCATAGGTACAAGTGAAGCATTCCAATTTATAAAAAATCCATTGGCCTCCACGAGGACCATGGGTGAAATGGCCGAGGCTGTTAGTAGTACTTTTTGGACAGGTGGTAATTTATTAATTCAAAGCAAAGATGAGTTCTATGCAAATAAAGACTATGTATATCAAAGGGGTAAACGTAAAGGTCAACTTAAAATGGCTAAAGAATGGGCTGATATTTTACCATTTATATATACTGCACAAAAATGGAGTAACTTTGACCAAGCGAGAGACTTTTATATTAAATAAATAAGTGAATCCGTAAGTACAAATAATGCTTACGGATTTTTATTTACCCATTTTAAAATAAATCCCTCCTGAAACTATAGGTTCTAGTTTGTTATTTAAACCCATACCTATACTATAGACTTGTTGTTTTTTAGTTTTAAATAACAATTCACTACCTAAGTAGTTAAGCTGATCAGTTTTGCCTTGAACTTTTAACCCTATGTAAAATTCTCTTTGATTTATATAAGCGGTTGTTTTAATTGTTTTAATAGGAACTAAAATATTTGTTTTTACATTTCTTGAAAATATCCTATTTCTGCTAATACTATCATTTACCACAAGATATCCTATTGTATCTACTGCAATTGTATCTGTATAAAAATACTTAGCATAATAATCTTTTAATATAGCAAGTGTATCTATAGGTGTATTGAAAGTATCTATTTTGATTTCAGTTTTGGTTTTCCATTCAGGTATATATTTTGGTATTGTATCTCTGATAGTATCATATGATATTAGTGTTTCCGTTATAGTTAATGGCGTTACTAATTTTGCATTTTTATCAGAAGAACAAAACCTTGTTGTTAATATTATAACCACTAATACTAAAAACAGTAATGTCTGAAGAGTGTTATTTGTTTTCATATCATTGTTTTATTTTAAATTAAAAAGAGCCCGCTTTATAAACAGGCTCTTCTATACTTTTATGCCCCACAACTATCACATTCAAGAATATTTCTTGAAAATGACTGAGCTGAACTTATACTAAATTGATAGTAAAGTGTTTTGACACCCTGTTCATGTGCAAAAAGATATAATTGATTAATATCTTTAGCTGGTACAGTTGGGTGTATCATTAAATTTAATGACTGTGATTGGTCAATATACTTTTGTCTAGTGGCAGCCTGAATAATAATTTCTTTAGGGCTGATTTCAATGAAAGATTTAAATACTTCTTTTGTTGGAAAGTCTAAGTGTTGCACACTACCATCTCTTTTTAAGATGTCTTCCCATACCTCTTCAGTATTCAAATTATATTTATCCAGTTCACATTCTAAAAAAGGATTCTTATATACTGTTTTAGACTTAGCTAAGTCTTTAATAAAGTAGTTAGATTTGATTGGTTCAATCCCCATACTCACAGCTCCATGAATAAATGAACTTGACTTAGTTGGTGCAATGGCCATTAAAGTTGTGTTAGCAAAGCCTTCTCTAATACAAGAAACATCTTTTGTTTTACATAGTTCCTGAGATGCATCGTCTGATCTAATTTTAATAATATTAAATATATGTGAATTTAAGTACTTAGCTTCCATTGATTCAAACTCAACTAATTTAGATTGTAATAAAGAATGCCATCCCATCACACCTAAACCAATAGCCCTGTGGTCTTTTGCAAAATTATATGCTCTTGACATCCCGGGCATCGTTTTAGATTTTGTAATAAACTCATCTATTACAGCATTTAAAAATAATGTATAAGTTTCAACAGCATCTGTTTGTTCTATTTCTTCCCAGTGTAAAAGATTAAGGGAACCTAAACAACAAACGAATGAATTAAATGAATCTGTAGGTAATTGTATTTCTGAACATAAATTAGATGCTGTTATGTCTAACCCTAGTTCTTTATAAGGTGAATTGTTATTTGAATTATCCTTAAACATTATGTAAGGAAAGCCAAACTCATTTCTTCTTTGAATAACCTTAGCCCATATTATACGCTTCTCGCTATCACCATCTTTCATTTCTTGAATCCACTTATCAGTAACTGTAATCCCATATTGTAAGTTTTGTATTGGGTTACCTTCAGTACCTATATCTAAGAAATCCAAAATATCTTTGTGTTCTAATGGTAACCATGCCGCACATGCACCACGCCTAGCTTCAGATTGTTTACATACATCAACAACAGTATCATAAATTCTAGCATAGTGAACAGGTCCATCTGCAGTTCCACCTGTTGAAATACTTGCTCCTCTTTCTCTAATATTACCTAAGTAAATAGAAGTTCCTCCACCATACTTAGACATCATTCCAATTTCACGTCCTCCATTTAAGATGCTATCTAAATTGTCATCAACGTTTGATCCATAGCAACTAATTGGTAAACCTTTCTGTTTTCCAAAGTTAATCCATACTGGAGTTGAAAGGCTATAGAAACCTCTAGCCATATAATCTTCAAACTTTTTTGCAAAACCATTAATCTTCAAATACTTTTCTGCCATGACGGCAATATCTTTAATTCTTTGTTCTGGTGTTTCTGTAATGTAACCTCTTGATAAAAAGGTACGGCTTTCTTCATTAAGCCAATAATATTTTTTTCTTTCCATATTTTTATTTTTTAATGATTAATTCTAAATTGTTACCTTCAAATTTAACACCCACAACTTCGTGACCGTTTTCTTCTTCAACTTTCTTGATGAACTCATTTAGATCAAATGATCTAAAGAAGATTCCACCTACAGCTTCTCCATCAAAACCGTCTTTCCAAAATACTTGTTCTTCAAACATAACTTTTATTTTTTAATTATTGTTACCTCACTATGTGTTTCAATCCAAACGTGTGCTCCACAACTTAATGGTTTGTCTGGACTATATACAATTTTACTAGGTCCTTTAAGATCTACTTCATGAGCATATATATTTTCTTTGTACGTTTTAACAGTAAGAACAGGATCTTTAACATTATTCTTTCTATTGGCTTTTATAACGTGTTGATTAACGTGGATGATTGTTTTCATATCATTTAATTATTATAGTTTGATATTGTAAGTGTATCACTTGTTTTATTCTTTTTTGCTGAAACTGCAACTCTTTGTTTTCCCAAACCATAAATTGATAGATAACAATAAGCTTTTCCATTATCTGATATTCTACCTTCTTTAATATGCAGGGTTGCTATTTCTAGTGCATTAATATCCGTTAAAGAAGATCTATTTTCTATTATTAATTTGCTCATAGTTTAGAATAAGTCATCCTCAGTTATTGCTTTGGATTTTTTGTTATAGTCTATTTGTTTTTTGTAAAAGAAGTCTCCTTCTTTGGTTGCTGTAATTTCTATATCAAACCATTTTGTTGATTTTAATAGCTCTTCATCAACATCAAAGATTGATTTCATTCCTATTTTTTCTAAAGAATTATTAAATCTATTTCTAATAAAGTTTTGAATAGTTTCCTTAGATAGAAACTTTAATTCACCTTTCTCAAAGATCCATTCTAAGATATCACATTCAGCTGTATAAGCTTTCATACATGCAGAGTAAATTAAATCTTCAAATTCTTTGTCAAACCATTCAGGGTTTTCTTTTTTTATAATGTTAATGATTTCTGCACCAAAGTTACCGTGTATTTCTTCTTCCTTACTTGTTGCCTCAACTACATTTGAGATTCCCTTAAATAAGTTCTTCTCTTTATTGAATGACATCATAATTAAAAATTGACTGAATAAACTTACATGTTCAATAAATAATGAAAATAGTAATACAGATTTAGTATACATCTTATTGTCTCTAGATCTGCTGCCATCCAAGTACTTTTTTAAATACTTAATCCTTCCTGCAATAGCTGGAATTTCAACCACTGTTTTAAATTCATCTTCTAGTCCTAAAATTCTAAGAAGTCTTGCATATGCATCTTTATGTCTTACTTCAGATTCTGCAAACGTCATTCCAACATCTCCTACTTCAGTAATTGGCATTCTTTTATACATATCTGCCCAAAATGTTTTTACATTTACTTCAATTTGTGCAATGGCCAACATTGTTTTTTTAATAACTTCACGCTCTTCATCTGAGATTTTTGTCTTAAAATCATCAATATCTGTTGTAAAATTAAACTCTGTATCAATCCAATAAGAGTGTCTTATAGCATCCTTATAATCAAGTAAGGACGGGTATTCATAGGGCATAATGTTTTCCCTGGGCATAAAAATGTTTTTATTCATATTTGTTTTTTTTAATTTTAATGAAAAAAATAGCTACACAATCCATTTAATACATGGTTCCGTAGCTGAAAGACTTACAATTAATTTACGTAAAATTATCTTGTTTTCCTAAGTTTTTTTTGTATATTATATATGTGAGACATAGGACAAAGTTAGTCTTTTTTCACTTAATTTTATTTATTTTTTATATATATTTATGGATTTTACTTTAATAATAGTAACTATAGTAACGGTTGCTGGATCTACCAGTATTTGGAAGTTTCTTGAACTTTGGTATAAAACCAAAAAAGAATCTGAGAAAGAAGCTCTTGAGAATGATGACGGTACACTCTATAGAGATGATTTAAAAAATAGAGTTAGAAACCTTGAATCATTATTAGCTAAATCAGCTGATGAAAAAGATGATTTGAGAACGCATGTCTTGGAACTTACTGCTGAAGTAAACACGCTAAGAGTGAAAGTGAATTTTTTAGAAAAAGAAAACCAACAGCTAAAAAACAAATAAAAATGATTAAAAACATATTAAACAAAATTTGGAATTTCTCCTTAAAAAAAGGATGGGATTTTATTTGGTCTAAAACAACAATTGATGAAAAAGCAATTGAAATCATAAAAGAAACTAAAGCCAGAAGTAAGGTTGTTAAAAAGGAAATAGCTGATGTTAAAAAAGAAATTAAACAAGTTATAAAACAATCTAAACATATTGCAGGTGCTGTTAAAGGTGCTAAAAGAAAAGGCAGACCTATAAAAACCACTAAGGATAAAAAGTAATTTTAAAATCAAAACAATATAATGAATTGGACTTTAGAAATAGCGTTTCATTGGCCCCATAATAGATTGGCTATAGGCTGGGAGTTTATGGGTGAAGATGAACAACATGACTACAAAACATTTAAATTATTTTTAGGTGTGGTATCACTAACTTTTGATATAAAATAACGATATTATGAATGATAAACTTTTAACAAAATTTATGAATGGTGGGGATGTATCCTCTTTTTATAATACCAATTCTGTTTCCTCAGCTTCTGAAGCTTCTGCTGGTCCTGGTGGCCGAAAACGTAAAAAACAACAAAGACAAAACAAGAGGAGAAGAAATCAACAAAGAAGAAAAAGAAATAGAAGTGATGCAATGAAAAGATGCACAGGAAACTTCATGGGTGGAGATTGTTAATATGTATAAAATAAAATAACATGCAATACGGTAAAAAAAATACAACATGAAAAATAAAAAAATGAGCGCTTCAATAGAAGCAATGAGGGAAATGGGTAAAAATGGCGGCCTTAAAAGTTTTATGAATGGCGGTGATGTAACAGATTCATTAATGAAAGCTCAAAAAGGAGTTGAAACGAAATTCCAAGAAAAACAAAGAGCTAAAGATTCTGTAGCTACTCGTAATAAACTTACAGATGAATATTGGAATCAACCAAGTGTGCGCAAGGATCCTTTTAAAAACCGAGTGATTTTTAAAGAAACAAATGTAATTGATCCTGATAAGAAAAGATATGTAGACCAAGGTATGCGTAAAAAAGGATATGGAGCTAAAAAGAAAAAATAAAACAACATGGGATACGGTAAAATGAAATATGGTAAAGGTGGTGCAATGAAAGCTGTACCAAAAGGAAATAAAGGATTAGCTAAATTACCAACAGCTGTACGTAACAAAATGGGTTACATGAAGTGTGGTGGTGAAAAACTGCTTACTAAAATGACTTATGGTGGAGCATATAGTGATATGACTGAACCTATGGTTATGAGAATGCGTATGGGTGGGGGAACACATAATACTTATAGTGGTAAAAAAGCTAAAAAATAATTTAATTAACTTTTTTTTTAAATCCAACTATTAATTTATAAATTTCTTTCCAGGTTTCAGGTAAACCCATTAGACATTTATCATCAATATATACATCTGCTGAAATTTTCCTACAATCTTGTTTGTAAAATTTAATTAATTCAGGATCATTACTGTTTATATAGTGGTAATCAATACCATGGTGTTCTAAAAAATCTTGCGCTAACCCTTCATACTTACCTGTTCGGCAAGTATTAATAATTATAGTGTGACCTTCACCATAAAGGATATTAATATACACATCAGCATCCTTTTTAAGGGCACCTACTTCAGGCCAGCTTAAATCTGCTATTGTACCATCAAAATCAATTGCAAGTATCATATTTTTTCTAATTTTAATTTAAATTTAGTTCCATCTTTAATTTCTATTACGCCATTTGGATGAATGTTTTTAACTGTTCTATAAATGTCAATGTGTCTAATCTTTAAAGATTCACATATAGCGACTCTACAAGCATGCCCTGCTATTGCGTTTAATTTATATGAGTTCATAATAAGTCTTCATTAATTAATATATCACTTACTTTTTTTACAAGTTCTTCCAGTGTACCATCATTGATAATTTCATAGTCAAACTTAGCATCATCAAGGGCTATTTCTGAGGGGTGTTCTGGAATTCTTGTATCAATTACAGTTGTGCTATTCATTAAGAACATTTCTCGTGGTTTAGGTCTTACTACTCTAATGGTTATACCATCTTTATCTTCTATAGCTTTAAGCTCATTAGGAAATCTCATATCTGTTATTACCCAATTATTTTTATTACTATAATTAGCAAATAAAGCGTTTACCCATACATTAGTATGTAAGCCATCACGCATTGCTTCTGTACCAAGTTTCTGAAGAAGTTCTCGCACAGACATCAAATTATTAAAGTTAATATCACTAAATGGTGTTATTGCATTTAATGGGTTTTTTTTAACTGTCCCCCATTCAGAACCTAATAATGTTTTTTTAAAATCCTGATCTTCAAACCTTATTGAAGGGATTCCTGTTAATATAGAGGCAATCTCTTTTAATTTGCCAGCAAACTTTTTATTTTCAAATTGATCACAATTATTAGTGATACATAATTTTTGAATTATTGCTCCAATTGTATCTTTTCCAGATCCAATTTTACCATTTATACCTATTATCATAATTTTTAATTTATAAGGGTTGATAGTAAATAAGCAAGTTTATATCCTGTAAATGCACCAATTGCAGTTGGTACAGGAAATACAATAAACTTACCTAAACTTGTTACATATTTAGGGCGATTAATAACCTTCCCTACAAAAAAATAATAGGTCATATAACCTAATAGAACCATTATATCCATTCTTTCTGCAATAAATACAACCAGAATAGAACCTAGAAAACCATACACAAAGTTTTCAAGAACTGCATTTCTTATTTCAGAAGGTTTTGTTTCTCTATATTCTTTTTTAATATTTTTTAAACTCATAACAGAATATATTTAATAATTGTGTAAATCCTCCCATCCATCTGCTTGTTCTCTTGAAAAAAATTTGTATTCTTTTTCTTTAGTTGGTTCTCCTTGTGGATGTACTGCATATTGTTCGTTTGGAAAACATTCTTCCAATTCAGCTAATGTTTCATTTGCTTCATTAAATGTTAAATCTGTGGTATGTTCTTCATATCCATTTGTCATTCTTATTACTTGGTATAAATCCATCATGATTATCCCATTTTTTTAACTGTGTAAATAGATCCATTAACAGAATTTCTTCTAAATATGTCAGCAAACTTATTTGCTGATTCTCTTTCTTCAAATTCCATAGGAAGACCTTCCTCATCATTAACCAGAAACGTATGCTTTACGTTCCTGGTCTTTTTTAAAATTACATACATTCTTTTTGTTTTTATTTATTGTTTAATTCTTTTAATTTAATCCATCATATTTAATATGCTATGCAAATTACTTGCAATAATATTTATATTTCTACTAATTCTTTCAGATACATCATCAAAAACTTCAACAATATTGTCTGGTTGTTTTTCTTTTACTGGATTAGGACTTTCCATATCTCTAGGTTCATCATTTGGATTAAAGAATTTTTCTGACAATCTAGAACTTAACGCCGCAATATCACTAAGCTCATAATTTCTTTGATTCAGTTTCTCTAAAGAGTTTTTTAATGTTTGTTTTTCTGTTAAGCATTCTGCCATCATTTCTTTTGATTCGTTCATTTTTATTTGTTTTTAATTATCATTTTCTAAAATCTCAACCATTGAGAATAAATCACTTTGATTTGGATCAACCGTGTCATTATATTTTATACCCATCTGACCTTTTAAATCAGCTATTATAAAATCATGAAACGTTTGGGTTTTTCTCATCCAATCTCTAGGATGTGTTTCTTTTAATGCATGTGTTACATTATTATAGAAATGCCAAGCTGACGTTTTATCTACATTGTAATTATAACTAGGCTCCTCCATCTCTCTTTTAATAATGTTAATTTGAGTTGAATTAATTATCTTTTTTTCAATGTATAAACGTCCTAATAATTCAGATTGTTTTTTTATATCCAAACTTACTATTTTTAAAGCGTCTCTATCTTTTAGTATAACCTTATAGTGCTTCTCAGCATTTTTAATTTGATTAGCTATCTGCATTTTAATTTCTTGAGCAGCTGATCCTGTATGCTTTCTTGAATACGACATCATGTCACCAGCAACCATACCATTTGAACATACCATCACATACCCTCCAATAGCACACTGGAATCGTGTTGATTTATCATAAGAATTTGTCCATCCAAACATCATACCTATCTCTGTTTCATTTATAACATCAATGTCATGTGAGTTGGTTGGTTTTATATGATATATACCTTGAGCTACATTTGCATTTGCATTTGCTCTATATATTTCTTCTGTAATAGTAAACCCTGCAGCATTTAACATGTTGGTTGTGTTTTCTATTACATCTATATGGGGAATTACGGCATATGATTCATTATGCTCCGGTAATTCCGCGTTTTCTAAATAAGTTTTTGTTGTTTGCGTTGGTTTTGAGTAACCCATTTATTATTTGTTTTGACTTTAATTATTTGCCAGTAGATCTAATACTTCAATTAATGATTCATGTCTATGATTATCTTTTAAAATAACTTTATTAACATATTTTGATCCAATTATTTTTGCAACTTCATGTATTGCTGAATAATTTCTATCTTTTAAATCAATTTGTTGATTATCACCACAAAGTATCATTAAGGAATCTTTTCCTAATCTACCTAATACCATGGCTAACTGAGCTCTTGTTAAATTTTGAAACTCATCTATAATGACAACCGAATTGTCAAATGTTCTACCTCTAAAATGAGCAAGTGATACCAGCTCTATACTTTCATCATTTTCCATTTTTTCTAGTATGGCAGGTTTGTTATAAACCTTTCTCATATTAGATCTAATAGGAACTAACCAAGGCTCCATCTTTTCTTTTTCAGATCCTGGTAAAAAACCATTATCTTCTGTAGAAACCGTTGGTCTTGTAATAATAATTTTATTATAGTTCCTTTTAAAAAATTGGTCTAGCGCTATCTGAGTAGCAAGTAGTGTTTTACCACTACCAGCATTCCCAAGAATAAAGTTAAAAGGACAATTTAGTATTTCTGTTTTAGCATCTTTTTGCTCTTTGGATAAAGTGATTGTAAATTTTACAGCCCCTTTTGGTGCAGTTTTGCTTATGTTTTGTTTTGTCATTAAAATAGTGTTAATTGATTTGAAGAGATTGATAATATATTATTTATCTCCTGTTCTATACCTTTAAGATAGTAACTTTTATCGACATTGTAATACTTCCAGTCCTGTTTTATTTCAAGCGTATTAAATACAGTTTGGACCCAATGACCCGCTTCAAGTTGTATTTTCCTTTGATCATTTTTATTAACCTTCACCATCTTAACTCCTGTTTTAGATATATAGTATCTATTGATTTTTTGAAGATCTTCTTCTTTATAATCACCTTTTACTACATACCTGGCTTTTTGTTCCCATTCACCCCTTGACTTAGCGCCTATACAATAATCTAAGATATTTGTATTTGACTTTAAGTAATCTTCAGGTAAAACGTTATTCACAAAATATTCATAAATAGCTTTGGGTATGACCAACTTAGATTTGTTTTTATGCAAAGCTAAATTAAAGAAATCAAATCTACCTTTCATTTTAGTAGGAGCAAAGTAAAACTTATCCCCTTCTATTTTAAACTTATAATGAGGTGTTTTTTCCAGAACCTCACGCCAAGTAGTCAGATCAACTTCTTTATAGTCATTCAAACCAATGTAATTATTTACATCACCAAATATTAATTTTTGGTATTTATCATGTTCTAACTCAAGGTTTGTTATATCTTCCCACTCTTTACAAATTGCCATGTATTCATCAACATGCGTTCTAGGTATTAACGTTTCAACCCCATCTGTATTATGCATTATAGCTTTTGCGTTTGGAATTCTTTCCATAATCATTTCATAAAGCATCATCAGACTCAGTTGTCCGTTAACAGTAATACGCATTGTTAACTCAGGATCATAAAAGAAGCTGTTCTTATCATTACTAAGGCCAAAAGTAGAGTTAAGTATAATCTTATACACATAGTTCATCGGATTGCTCTTAGGTATCTTCCTACGCTCATCAAAAAACCATTCATATTGATCACAAAACTCTTTTGCAGGAAAATGACCCGGAGACCATCCATTTCTAATAACCAAGTTAGGATAAAATGAAGTAACATCAGAAGACATTATAATCATATCATCAGTTGAACTATATATACCTGCTTTTGTTGCACCATGCACACCACCTACTCCAAAATCAGTTTTGACTCCTTTATAGTTTATGGAATACTTGAAAGCACCTTTTAAATTATGACCATCTAACTTTACAGCTTTAAACCTTTCAAGTAAATTTTGAAACTCTAAAGATTTAAAGTTTACATATGGTAAAATTATATCTTTAAAGTCAATAGTTTCTCTAAAAGTCCTCATTTTTTTAAGTTCTCTTTTTGGTATATTGAGTTTTTGAGACATATAATAACCAAACAACTCCTTGCTTATTCTTGGTTCTGAAGCACTGTATAAATTTATATCATACGTGTTAGTCAACTCTTTTCTTAATTTAATAAGTTCTTTAGATCTATTAAAGATCTCTTTAGTTGATTTAACATCATTAACGCAGTATTCCAGTATAGTATCTAAATCTTCTTGGGAAGCAATCTTTGTTTCATGATGAATAGGCATATCAAGTATATTTTGCCAATCCATACTATACTGAATCCACTTAAGACTAGAACGTTTAGCAGGGTTATCCCAGTGATGCATTTTAAATAAATCAATTTGACCTATCTGCATTTTCCATTGAGGATAATCACTAAACTCTTTATTATTAGATTTAGTGATACATTTTTGTGCATACTTATAAATTATGTGGGCGGTTTTATGACCATCAAGGTCAACCCACTTTCTTTCATTGTCTAATATATAATGAGTGACTTGTGCATCAAATGCCAATCCATTATAAGATATATGCCATTCCTTATTATTAATGTTTTCTTGTAGAAAACTTATAAACTCAGTTAAATCATTTCTCAACCTTGATATAACAAATACCTTAGTCTCTGTTGTTTTATAGTTTTCAAAAACACCCGTGAAACAATCATAGAGTGTCTCGTAGTCCATTACCCAGTGCTTTTTTTCCATCTTTTTCTTTTTTTATGTAGTTCCATATAGTTCTTTCAGTAACACCTAATGCAACAGCTACTTTTTTAACAGTTTTATATCTAAGTAATGCCTTTCGTACATGAATAATCTTCATTTCTTTAATTGTCATCCTCTTCTATGCCTGTTAAACTTATTGTTCTAGCATCTAGTATTAGATCCATTATCACATCATATATTGTCTCAATGGCTTCTTTTTGATAATAATCAAATCTTTTATCAAGTTCTACTTCATAATTATTTATTGCTTTGTTTACTTTTTGTATTTTAATTTTTTCTTTACCTGTATGGATATATTTTAAATTATGAGAGACTTCTGTCATACACTTGGTAAGTGCTATCAAAATATTTATATCTATTACGTTTTCGTTTGTTAATTTTGTCATCTCTGATAATTATTAAAGCCAAAAAAGACCCAAATAAATGGGCCTTCTTAACTTGTTCTTTAATGTAAAAGAAAAACTTTTACTAAGCTACAATAATAGGCGATACCTTTGTGTCTTTAACTTCAACCTCTAAAAAAGGTTTATAATCAAATGAAGAAGCGTTGATTCCAAAAAGCTCAATGAAAGTTTCAATGTCTTTTTTATCAGATATATAGAACTCAGAGAATGTTTGCATTTCAACTCGTTCTTCTTTTACAGTTTTACCTGAATTTTTGTCCGGTCTGTCTAACAGCACAGGTTGTCCATTTTCATCTAATTTTGGAATCATATGAAAAGAATTTTTTTTCATTTTGCTTATTACAGCAAGAATTCCAGAAGAAGGATCAAACATGGCTTCTACATAAGGTGTGTCATTACTGACAGGTAACATGCTAAAAGATTTAGCGTTTCTAAATGCTGAAGTAATCAACATCATATTTTGTCCAATTGCCATTTTATGGTTTTTTAATTAATTATTAATTTATCTAAAGGTATCAAATTATTTTTAAATAACCCTACATCTTTTGGTATTTCTTTTTTTAAGGTTTCTTTGATTAGATCTGGTATAGAACATAACTCATGAACTTCTTTAATGATTTTAATATTTACATTTAACTCATCTGCATAATCTTGGTGATATAATTCAGGATATAAAAACCCCTCTATATAACTTGCCATTTTAAGATTTTTTGCAAAAAAAGTTTCAATTAGTATTTTATTTTTATCACTTATTTTTGAATAGGCACCTTTAAAAAATGATTCAAAATCATCTTTATGTATGGATAAGTCAAAAACATGTATAAATGTATTTGTACTTACTTTAATAGTCCTTTCAAACAGTTCATTATTTACTATATTGTTTTTGACAAACTGTATGTATTTTTCATTTACTGTTGCTTTATATAAGCATAGTAGTTTTAAATGATGGGGTTTACATACGTTTCCCCAAGCAATATATGTTTGCTCTGGTACATAATCCAAACCTTTCTTTAATCCAAGCATGGGGTATAAAAATACCTTGCTTTTTTGAAAATAGTCTGTATATGTATAATTCATTATAGTGTAACTTTTTTTATTAGGAATTCATACGGTAAAGAATAATTCTTTTTTGTATAATGATATTCCGCAATCTTTACAATTTCAGATAAAGCGCTAGTCCAATTACTCAACGTATCTTGTGATACATCAAATACATAAACTTGTTTGAATTTATCTATTACTACAAATTTATAAATAAAATTGTATTGTTGCTGTTCTTCTGTAACATTTTCAAATACAAGTTTACAATATATTGCTGCTTGCAACCAATACTTATAAAAGTCAACTGTTTCTTCAAAGTCAGTTAATGTTTTACCTGTAGTCTTGAGATCACAAATAGTAATTAATTTCTTATCATCATCAACCTTATAGTAGTCAACAATACCCTTTAATCCAAAAGGTTTGTCTTTTAACTTACAACTAAGCATTTTTTCTGCGTATGATGTAACAGGGTCTAAATCAAAGTCACTTCCCGAAGACCTAAACAATTCCATAACGTCAGCATTTGCTTTAATTACTTGTACATATTCAGTACATTTATTTAAAGTATCCTGATCAATAACATCAACATTAGTATTTCCTAAAAACTTCCAGTAAGGCTCATTATCTTCAGTTCTTACTTTAGCAATCCTTGACTCATCTGCTTTAAGAGATTGAAATAAGTTTAAATTCTTTAATGAATCTAAAATTACATTGTCATCACATATAGCTAATGTTTCAGCATCAGTATTAAAAGACATATCAAGTAATACTTTTCTAATGTTATCACTAGGTGTTTTACCAGGCACCAAACTAAATTTATTTTCAACCTCATCCGGTTCAAATAGTATACAGTGAACCAACTTACCTTCAATAAGGTATTTTTCTATTTTCTGTTCTCTATCAAATAGTACATAATCTTTGTAAAATAAAGATGGTGAAAACAATAACTTGTTTAATGATGAATAACTAAATGAAAATTTTTTATTGTAAAATTCACTTTCTTTTTCTAAATTTCTCATATTTTTTAATTTTTATAAGGAGCGGGAGCTCTTAAACAAAAGCTCCCTACAATTATGGCTAATCCTCCTTAGTTAATACATAGCCTTTTTGATTTTCGTTTAATTTTACAGATGCTTTATTAATTGTTAAAATTGAATCCTCTTGTATATTTACATGGAATTTTATAACATTATGATAAACATAACCAGAGCACTCTTTTATTGCAAATTCAGTTAAAAAACCGTGTTTTTTTAAAAGAGTTAAATACCTATTATAGTAAACACCTTTATTTTTATTGTTATATGGTGATGCAAAATCATCCAGTGTCTTTCTTAAAGTTTTTACATTAACACTACCCCAATTTTTAGAGTATTTGATTATGTCATAGTAAAAGTAAAATAACATTGATACATAATCAAATGATTTATTTACATTACAATTACTTAATAATTCCATTACTAAATTTAGATTATCATCATCACCTGACTTAATCATGGTTTTTGCATTTATATACTCTTCATGAGTTAACACATGTAAGTCTTCATAAATAATATCACTTAAGAGGTTTTCATAAATGTAATTTTTTTCTGCATTGATTTTATCAATTACCGCAAAGTTAGACTCAGATATATGATACGTGCTATATATTGAAATGTCAGAAAGACCTTCTATAAAACTATTTCTATGATTATTACCATAATAATGATCATTACCTATGTAATCATTTTGTTTATCCTGTAAAAAATCTTCATACTCCTGATAACTATCCTTTGTAAATGAAGTTTTATAATTATGTAAAAGACTTAACACTTCCTCTACTTTATATACAGCTCTATAATTATAACCAATGAAGTCTGTAATATACTTTTTAGATATAATTTTGTAGTCAGCTTTTTCTTCAGCTCTTATTATTTTGATGTTATATTTCTCTTTTAAGATATCTACTTTTTGTCTAGGTAATGTTAATTTAGGATACCTATAAAAAGACTTATCTTGTATGCTACCGGGATTGTTATTAATACCAGTAACAAAATCTTCTGTAAAAGAATCAGGATCTTTTACAAAGATATCTTTATCATTTAATACTGTTGTATCTACTTCAGTTATGATTGAATTTGTAAAATTAAATTTACATTTATGAATTAATTGTTTCATTTTTAGTTTTTTTTAAGTATTCTTTATATTCTTTTTTTACTTCTACTTTAAATACATATAGTTCTCTATTACTAATATGTATTTCTTTTCTACATATAGGTTCTAAATACCTAAAGTATAAGTTAGAAAGCTCATTATTTTCTACCAAGTATTGTATCATGCGTTCAGCACTGTAATATTTAAATTCAGACATGTTAGATGCAGTATACCAATATTTAAGATCTTTATCTTTTTTGTATTCTATCCAGCTTGCATGTTCATTTGCCAATGTCCACAATAAATGTTTATTTTTTTTATAGTCTATAGCGCATAGTAATTTTATTGCAATTTGAGTATTTTCTTCATCATAAGAGTTTATCAAATTATTTAGTGTATCCAGCACATCTTCAGTAAGTTCTATTTTATTTGCTGAAGTATGTAATACAGTTTCTGTATCTACAACTGAAATCTCACCTAATTCAATTTTATGAGCTATGTTTAAAGCCATACCTGTTAACATCCAACTATCATAAAGCGAGTCTTGAATAGATAAATTATAATATCTCACTCTATCAGTCATATTTAGTGTAATGATGGTTTCTAAACCTGAGTCATTTATAAGTTGTTCAACTGAAGATCCATTTTTGGAACCATTGGTTGTTTCATAATTCCATAACTTAGCCAGCATTAAAGTTGATTGTATACTCTCACCATTTCTTAATGTGTTATCATATATTTCTTCATGACCTATAATTAAATCTGCTAATTCATAATCATTTGTTACAGTGATTTTGTGTTCTTTTAATGCAGCTTTTAATCTATCTTGTGATACATTACATCTAGGTAATATGAAAGCTTTCTTTTTATTTATAAACGTTTTATCTGATTCCGTAGGAACAGTAAGTAAACGCTGTATTTTTTCATACGTACTTTTATCTTGAGTAACTAATACTTTATTAATTAACCTTGGGCCAGAAAGGATACCGTAAGTGGTATCCTCCTCTAGTCCAAAGTAAGTTAAAGCATCAGCATCAATATCTTGATAAACTGATTTATTTGCCATCTTATTTTTTTATTATATACATATTACTATTTATATCTGTTGTTATTGAAATATCCATTGGAAATCTATCAGGTCTAACCTTGACTCTTCCTTTAGAATCTATACCATCAATAACTACTCTGCCTTGTCTTTCATTGTTACCTTCTTTTATTGTAACAATATCTCCTTTTTTGTAATTCATAATTTTATTTCATTGTCATTTTGATAACTTCAGCGTTCATCATCATTTTATTAAATTTTGATTTATTTCCATTAAAGATTGTACGTACAACCAAATATTTTAGGTCATTTGTAAAATGTTCTTTAGTGGAAAGAGCTATCAGTCTATCTGTAATTTTTTGCGTTACTGTGTTGCTTTTAGAATACATAACAGCAAAGTTAGCTAAACGAGTTGCTAATATTGATGCAATGTCAGCTCTATAATCATCACCTGTTCCAACACAACCTTTGAGTTCCCCTAGAATATATGATTCATTATCATGAGTCAATAAATCTTTAGGTGTTACCAGTTTGTCCAGTTTGTTATTAATAAATGTTGTAAACATAGAAGCAAATGTGTCTCCCACTGAACCTTCACCAATCATTTGGATCATACTTAAGTTGTCTTCAAAACTCTCAAAGCTTGATATTGAATTAAAGAACGTAGTAATAGATCTTGAATTAGTTTCTTGCGTTACTAGCTCAGGGTGTAATAACAAAAAGTTAATACATCTTGAATCTATACCTGCTTCTTCAGCCCATCTAGCCCATACATCAACATCAAATTTCAAATTAGCTGTGATATATCTAGTTTTTTGTGCTGAATCAACACTATTTACATTATAATCTCCATTATCTGGGTTTGCTGTTAAAATGATATGCCAATCTTTTGGTAAAGACCATGAAATATAAGTTTGTCTATCAATTAATTCCATACAGGCTTGGATAAATCTTACATCTGCACGATTCCAATCATCTAATAGTAATATACCACCTTCTTTTACATCAGCAATCCATTCTGGTGCACAATAAGACATTCTATTTTTACCAGTCATCTTGTATCCGTTTTTTAAGTAGGCATCAACTGCTAACTCATCAACCCATTGACCAACTTTTTTAGTAATTGTCCCACCTAGTTTTGCTAAATCAGCACCTGCTTTTGCTGTATAGTTTAAATCATCTACTTTCTTAACTGTTTTTTCTGTATACATCTGAAATTGACGTACAGGAAAACCCACTAAGTCACCAAGCTCTTCAATCTGAGCTAAGTTTAACTTTACAAAATTTAAATTATTTTCTTTTGCTAGCTCTATAATGGTAGATGTTTTACCAATACCTGATTCCCCCACAACTTCAACTGCTACCGGCAGCTTACCTTGCTCTTGCAAGAATCTATTATTTTGGATTACGTGATTTATAAATCCCTTTACTTCATCAATGTTTAAATTTACTTGTGCCATAATTGTTTATTTTTTAATTTGTTTATAATTCTGCTGTAAATGAACAACTTCCTTGCTCTTTTATACAAGCTTCTATTTTTTTGCCAATTCTATAATCAAAGAACTCTAATAATTGATCTTTGTTTAACGGCTTTTTATTTCCTTTTTTTAAATACTCTTCAAATGTAATTTCAGCGTCATCTTCAACACCATATAGATCATAATAGATTTTCAAGTAATAACCTTGTTCACCCATTTCATCTTCTATAATCTTTAACTCCGCTCCCACACTAATTAAATCATTTACATTAAAATTATAGTCAACGTATCCTGGGGTTTCACCCTCTACGCCAAATCTATCTGCTGCAGTACTGCTTTGAGAACCAAAGACAAACTTGCCTTCAATATCTCCCTGGTAATAGCGTCCGATATTAATTTAATTTTATCACTCTTCCCGGTAAGGAATGATTCATGCTAGATATACTACTAAGTACCCATAAGGTATTGTTAGGGCAGTCGTAAGGATTAGACGCTTCACCATCTGTTAAATATATAAGAGATGTATATTTACCATATTCATTGTAATGGTCTATCACGGGTTGAAATGAAGTTCCCCCTCTACCTTTTATATCCCAATCTTTTTTTGGGTTAAATTCTTCTACAGAGTTTAAACTTGTATCACATTGAGCTACTGTAATTTTATTACCTGTTTTATGCATATGATGTAACTCATTCATAAACTCTTTAAGCTCTTCTGTATTTACAGATCCGCTTGTATCAACACCAACTAAAATGTGATTTTTAAATTTAATCTTTAAACCAGGGTTAGCTGCGTAACGTTTATTATATTTTCTTCTTAGTTTCTTTGTATAAGAAATTGTAGAATTACCCACAAACCTTCTCAAATAACTCTTCCAATCAAATTTTGCAGGTTCTATATGTCTAAGCTGTGCAATACGTTCTGCAAGTTCTCCCGGTATAGTACCACTTTTTTTTTCTGTTTGTTCAGCAACTTCCTTGAGTTGGTGTTCAATCTGTTTTTCAATAAGTTTTTTATCAGCTTCGGTCATATCATCAAAATCATCCCATGTTGGATGTGAATCATAAGGACTATCACCTTCTGTATCATTTAACATTGAATCAAGAGAAGGGCATGTACCATCATCTTTTGCTTGTAATAATAAATCATAATAGATTTTAGTACCTGCACGTTTTGGTAAAGTTAACTCAGGAAATGTATCCATTGTTATACCACCTTCAGGTAAATAATCTGAACCAATGTATTGATTTATTTCTAAATCTGCTGCTATATTAAATAGTTTATGATCTGAAAACTTATCACGCAGGATCAAATGACCCATACTTATATGTAATAGTTCATGCTTCAATAAACCAACTCTATGATCTTCTGATAAATTATCAAAGAAGTCAGGGTTTATAGCAAGCTGTGCTCCAATACCATTAGGGCTTACTCCTGCCGTTGGTATATCTTTTCTAAAGGTTTTATTTAACCCAACCAAAAAGAGCCCGTAAAAGGGCTCTTTAAATATTAATGTCTTACTACTTCTAGCAAGTTGTTCTGCTGTTTTTACCATAATATTTCTAATTTTTTTTCATTGAAGAAAGTCCAATTATTATTTATATTAATCATTTTATTATCAAACTCATTTAAAAATAAACTCTTAAATGTAGCTTTTACATTTTCATCATCTTTATAATCTGTTTTAATTTTTTCATAAACACTATTCCATGCTAAATAAATAACGGGTGTGTTGTATGAAGTTAATTGCTTTGTTATTATTTTAAAGTCATCAATAAAAGTTCCATATTGTACTGTCATCATGGTAACAAAATCACTTCTTTTTTTTAAAGTTAAAATTTTAACTAAAAAAACTATATAGATAGCATCAATTTTTAAGTTTTTTATATTTTCAACAGCTATATTAAAATCTTCATCTGAAGAAGTTAACATTCTTTTCAAGCTATCAAATTCATTTACTTCCATTATTTATTTTTTTATTGTTTTTTAATATTTCTATATATACACCTGGCTTTTCTTTATTATATTCATACTGGATGAATACAGGTAATATAAATTCTGCATTATCATCTTCTATCCAACCTTCCTTAACCATATCATCTTGCACTGTTTGCGCAGGATTTATATAATCAAATTTATGGCGTGTCCCTCTAATAAATGTAAAAGAAATTTTTGCAGGCATCTCATACTTTGCTAATTCTAATTTAAATTCCTCAGCATACTTTTCATAATATTCCTTAGTGGCTTTTCTATAAGCCATTACTGTTTTACTAGCTATAAAGTATTTACCAGTCCACCGTCTTCCATTTTTACTTGAAGGAACGGATCCTGGTATAAACCATTTTTTATTTTTCATAAGTCAATGTTTCTTTTAATAAGGGTTTTAGTATAGCACGGACTTTATCAAATCCATGTTCTTTCATTGCATCTGATATATCTTTACACATTGGTAAGGTAAAGCCATTTATTCCATACACATCTGTGTACTTTGTAATTGCTTTTTTACCTGCCTTATCATTATCAAATAAAGTAATTATTTTTTTATATTTACTTTTTAAGTTATTGATTAAGTAGGGTTTTATCATGCTATTTTCACTAGCTGGTGCTATGACTTCTAATTTGTAATTAAAAGATTTAAGACATAAAGCGTCTTTTAAAGATGAACATATAACTAAATAATCGTGTTCATATTTTAATTGATCTAATCCTTGTAAATAATCTAAAGCATTATAAAATTTCTGCTTTTTACTATAAGGTTGGTATATTTTAATCAGTTCGTTATTATTATTAAAATACCCGTACATAGTGGGTTTTTCAAACTTGATTGTTTCAAAGTTGTTGTCAACTTCTTTAACCATTGTGTAATGATGCAAAGGTTTTATGTTATATTCTTCCAACAGGATCGACCCTATATTGAAAGATAACCAAAACGCAGCATCTCTTTTATTCCAACTTCTTGTTTTAACAAAATCAATTTTCCATTTTTCTTCAGGCTTTAAATTTGTAAAACTTACATTTCCCTTAACAATACATTTATTATAATCAGTTATGATTTTCTGTACTGCATTGAAAAAATCTAAATTAAACAAAGACATAACAAGATTAATTTTATCACCGTTTTCACCGGTTGAGAAATCTTTGAACTTATATTGCATTACAGATTTATCTACATAAAGAGCAAAACTTGGGGTTTTTTCAGCAGGATTAAAAACAGATTTAATCTTTATATTCTGACCCGTTAGTTTTTCTGTTAGATTTAAGTAATGCTGAAATACCCAGTAACTTGGAATTTTATCAATCCCTGTTTCTAAATTTTTAGTACTTAACATAGTTAAAAAAAATAAAAGAGAGGCTTTTACACCTCTCTCCATTTAATAATTACAAATCAAAATCATCTCCTCCTAATCCGCCTGTTGCTGCTGGTCCAAATGCACTTACAACTTCATCATTTGATTTTTTCTTCAATGCAATTACATGCTTTGATTGATCAAAAGTCATCATTTTACTTGGCTCTGCTCCAACTGATTCAAAAGGAACTGCTGTGCTCATAAATTTAGGTAAAAACAAATCTAAGTTAGTATAACCTTCTTTATTTTCCCATTCTCTACCACCTACACAGAAATTGTAATAAGTTTCTCCAGACAATAGAGCACTTGCTTTACTTACAAAGTCTTCAATTGTACTTGCTTGAATAGAATCTACTTCAGCACGTTTACCTGCATTTTCTGCAAGATTAATTAATGCTTTCAATATACTTGGGTCACGTTGAATTTCCATACCACTTGGTAAAGTTGTATCAGAAAAAGAATATCTTGAAAATTTAACTCTACCCACTTGACCTTTATATCTTGGTCCATTAGGATTGTTTACATCTAATAAGAATCCTTCAAAGCCTTCACCCATAGGTTTTGACTCTGCATTTATTATTAAATCATACGCTGATTGATCATATGCTGGTGCATTTAATGTAATAGAATTAATTTTTAACTCTTGATTACCTGATACAATTACTGGTTTTGCTTTGCCTGATCCGGCTGACATATCTTTTGTGCTTAACATCTTTTTATTTTTTTTTTGGTTTAACTTAATTTAATTGTCGTATGCCTCTATAGCATTTTTTACATATTGAAGATCATTTGGTATAAAGGAATCTTCAAACATCTCCATTGGTGATTTACAGGTATTTTCTCCATTGTTTTGAGTTTCAAAACCATAGTGTAATGTACCATCATCTTCTTTACGGATTTTTCCAAATAATACTATTGAAAATAATCCTTCTAACGTTAATGCATTATCAATCATTTTACCAACTGTTTTTGCTTTAACTTTACGGTTCCCATTAATATCTGTTGATTCTTCTGCATGAGTTAAGAAAAATACAGTGAGGTCCTCTCTCAAATCTTTAGGAAGTTTTGCAACTTGTGCAAGATTTGCTGCTATCTGAGTGAATTTATCATAACCTTTTTCATTGGCTTTATCAAAATACTCAAAGCTGGACATATATTGCCAATCATCAATCACTAAATGTTTGACGTGTGGCATTTTTTCACTAACGTGTTGCATAGCTTTAAAAACTCCTGGACCACTTGACACATTAAGCAGATTCCCATCTGGATTTGCCTTGTCTAAAAGTTTATACTTATTTTTCCAACCTTTAAATGGTAAAGGTTTGTTTGCAATGTTAATTATTACTGTTTCACTAGGATCTAATGTCCTAATGGCTGTTGATTTACCTGAGCCTGACTCAGCTATTACTAATACGGATACTGCCATTATATTTATTTTTGGTTTTTTAATACTATTTGAATTGCTTTGAGTGTTTTGTTAATGTCAACTAGTGCTTCAACTAAACCCGGCATTGGTTTATTATCAGGATCATCTAATTCTTCAACATTATCAAGTTCAAATATAGTTGTTTTAGTTGGATTTTTTGTTAAATCGTTTACAATTTTTAATTCAGAAACAGGTATAATGTGTCTTTGAAAACCACTACTACTTTCTATTATTTCATATTCATCACGCCAATGGGAATTATATTTATGTAAATACAATGTTCTCTTTGGATCTTCTGATTCATATTCTATACTTGCAAATTCTGTATATATGTCTTTATTTTTCTCAAGTTCACTTGGAAAAAAACTAACATGTAATTCATCTTTGCCAGATGGTCTGTATGCCATCTTAGGTATATATGCAGCATTTATCTCCCCTATTGTTTGGAAATAATCTTCATGCTGCTCTCTTAAAACTGCTACCTTTTGTTTTCTTTCTTGAGGTGTCATATTATTTTATTTATCTTCTCATTTCTGTGAGAGGTGTTGCCATTTCTTGTATTTGCATTTGTTCAAATTTTGCTTTGAAGAAACTCATTCTTGTATCACCATTACGTGCTTTTAAGAAATGTAATACTAGTGTTTTATCATCTTCTATAATGTATCTATCAGGACCATAAAATCTAATTTTTTGTTTAGCCGGTCTATTAATACCTATTAAAGTATCAGCATGCTGTAACATTGCATCTGAACCAAATATATCTGATTCAAGTATATAGTTACCATACTTACCTTGTTGTGCTCTTTCCGGACTATCAATATTTCTATTCAATTGTGATAAAGCAATAAACATAACAGGGTAATCACGCTTTGTTTGAGTAAAGAATTCACCCAATTCAAACATCATGTCCAATGTATTGTTTTGGTAAGGTGCTCTCTTCACTAACATAGTATGATCTAACGTAATCACGGTTTTTTTACCTTTATGTAAATTCATATACATGTCAACTTGTTCACGCATTTGATTTACAGTCATTGGTGTAGATACAATATCCACTGGATGCTTAACTCTTTGTTTAGCATATTCATGACATTTATTAAGAACATCTTGTGTAAGTTGATGACCTGCACTACATAATTCTTTATATGTTTTACCAGTGTGTGATGAAAACTGTCTTAATGCTGAGGTTCTACCCACCATTTCAAACTGAAATTCTAATACTCTAAAATCATCATTAGGGTTTAATGTAAAAGCTTCCCTAATTATTTGATCTTTAATTAATGTTTTACCTGAACCAGGTCTTCCACCAATAACAGTTAAAGTATTCCATTCTAAACCATCAGTAGTTGCATCATTGAACTTAGGCCATGGTGTATATATAGACTTTTCTTCTCCTTTTGATCTTCTGAGCATATATTTAAGAGCTTCATTAAATGAAGCATGTTGTCCTGCCCAGGCTTCTGTTGGT
>TARA_R110002167_G_scaffold366449_2_pt1 | contig 42446 bp, 41 predicted proteins | sample TARA_R110002167 | Tara Oceans TARA_R110002167 (sample SAMEA4398238) | marine metagenome | biome: Polar Biome; feature: [MES] marine water layer (ENVO:01000295) within the mesopelagic zone...; material: water (ENVO:00002006), including particulate matter (ENVO:01000060) such...
AGTATTGAATCTTGAAAGTTTTAGAGAAATGATAATATGTCATTTACCAATAACTTAAAGTGTTTGTCTTGTCGCTCAAGCCATTAAATAAGTTGTTGAACTAAGCCGTTGCTAGGAACCAAATACGGCTTCAATAGGATATATAATCCTCATTGAAACAGTTAAGCTTAAAGATGTAAGATAGAAAAATACGATGAAAAGGAATTTCAATGGAAAACTTATCAACTACTCTATATCTATTATTCCAAAATTACTCAGTAGCCCTGAGCCTGCATAAAAATACAAATCCCTTAACTAAAGACGTTGCTAATTAATCTGGACTAGGCATCGGCCAAGTCCAACAAACGATTTATGCGTTGTAAACAACACATAAAGACTAAAACGTTAGATTTCTACGGAGGTCAGTGTGAATTTTCGAATCGCAATGTATAAAATTGAAAGAGCAAGAGAACTAATATCGGAGATAAATTTACTTCAGGCTGAATCACCGGCATATACTTATTGTTTAGAGACTGATACCCAAAAGGGGCAACGAGCAACTTTTGCCAAAAAGAATCAAATTGATCTTGATAAATTAGTAATTCGGTGTGGTGATGTATTTCATAATCTCAGGTCTGCGTTAGACCAAGCATATTTTGAATCTGTTACTCCACATATACCAGAATCATCTTTTGGTGCTATTCAGTTTCCATTTTCTAAAGCGGAGTCAAAACTTGACTCGACAATACAAAGCCGATTGGCTCATAAAGTAAGTGATGATTTTGTCGAGGTAATTAGGCAGGTTAAACCATACTCAGGAAGTGGCGGTAATTTATTACTTAACCTCATTCATGAAATAAATATTATAGACAAACACAAATTACCTATACCAGTTGGTGATTTTACTAGGATTTCAAGTGAACAGTTACGTGCTCAAATACCTGACTTTCCAGAAGGTATGGTGGATTGTGGCTTTGGTTGTAATGGTAGAGATGTTGTTTGGAATGGTCGATTTTTTGATGTTAAATTGTTAGGTGATATTGTTCCTCCAACCAACACTTTATTTCATAAAAATTTAGACGTACCAGTTGGGCTAAATTTTTCATTTCCAAATGAAAGATATTTTGAACCTGTAATAGAAACATTGAATAATATGGCTAACGAAGTAGAAAGAATTCTTAACCTTATGTCGGAGGCTCTACCTAAAAAAACTAAAATATTATAAATTCAATTAAAATGTTTTGTTAGGTTTTTTACTATAGATTACAACCCACTATTTTACTGCCCTTGCGTGGCGTTAATATCGAAACTGTTCTTTTATGACCTGCAAGTTAGATTAAACTCGTAAAGTGGGTCATGGTGATTTGCGAGCCGACCGTCCGCCCCATGGACGGGGCGGCCGAGCTACATGGATGTACTTGCGCGTGTCGGTGAGAGAATGCCATGAGTTGACACTACCATAATCTAGAATTCACGATCTTTTTAAGTTGCACTAGTAACCAACTCTATCTTAAATTCGCTGCCTACGCCTGGTTGGCTGTCTATTTCAATTCTGCATTTTAATAAACCTAATAATTGCCTGACAATGGCGAGTCCGACGCCGAGTTGTGGCAGGCTTTGATTCGCTTCAAACGACAACCTTGACATCGACAATTGCTTGAGGGCATCAACTTCATGCTTGTGCATGCCTGCGCCAGTGTCACGCACTGTTAACCATTGTTGGCCGTTGTGTTGTGCATTGACGATTTGAATCTTGCCACCAGCGGGGGTGTAGCGCAGGGCGTTATCGACCAAGTTATTGAGTATGCGGCGCATTAGTGCGGGGTCGGTATAGATTTGGCTGGCATGGTTGATGTCAAAATCTAATTTAACCCCGAGCTTTTTGGCTCGTGGGGTAAAGGTTTGTTCAATATCGCTAAGCAGTTCGCTGAGGTTAACTTGTTGCAGTTGCGCATCGATTTGACCATTTTCGAGGGCGGCCAATTCTAATAACTGTGCCAGTAGCTGCTGTAAGGTTTGGCCTGAGTTTGCAGCGTATTGGATTAGCGCTTCGTCCCGTTCGTGCTTGGGTAATATTAACCAAGTATCGATATAACCTAACAATGCGGTAAGCGGGGTTTTTAAGTCATGAGACAAATGCAATAAAAAGTCGTGTTTGGCCTGTTGTTGGCGTTTCACTTGCTGTTGCTGCAATTGGATTTCTTGCAATAAATGATTGATATGATGACTCAGTTGGCTTATCTCTAAACTGCCACGATAGCGCTGGGGGAGCATCAGTTTGTCTGACATCGGGGTGTTTTTAAGTTCGGTTAAGTCTTGTGCGAGCTTTTGGATTGGACGGGTAAAATAGCGCAGTAAAATCACGAATAGCACTAAAGCAAAAATGATCCAAAAACCGATTGTAGCGCCCCAGATTTTAGGTTGATTTTCGGCGTTAATCAGTGCCTGCCAGCTGTCGTAATCTTCACCGCCAATGATGACATACAAATAACCGCTATGAAGCCCATCTTTGGTGACAAGTTTACTGGCGGAAAAAATCTTGTGGGTATCTACGCTACGCGGATCGGTGCCAAGTACAGGTAGGCTGTTGCCATTTAAAAACTGCTGAATGATTGTGGTATCGACTCGGTGAGTTTTAATTTTTTCTTCTTTGGCATCATAAGCAATCACGTTGCCATCGGGGTCTAAGGTGTAAATTTCAAAGCTTGGGCCTAGCAACATAAAGTCGTGAAAGGCTTCTTTAAGTGCGGCGTCTGACGTGATCCCTTGCGATAATAAAGGATTGATGTGCGCCATGTGCTCGGCAAGTTGTAGGTGCAGTGATTGCTGAATTTGGTTACGGCTAAATTCATGGTTAAGTTGTAGCCATTGCCATAACGCGACAAACAATAATAACACGATGATTGTGGATGCTAAAAACAACCGATTAAATAAGCGATTCATTAGTGGGCTTGCACCTCTGGTGGTGAAAATTTGTAGCCTACGCCCCACACTGTTTTGACAAGGTCATGTTCAGGTGAGCATACCGAAAGCTTGTTGCGTAAACGGTTTATATGACTGTTTACAGTGTGCTCATAGCCGTCGTAGTTATAGCCCCATACCGCTTCTAGCAGTTGCATGCGACTAAAGACTTGTTGCGGGTGTTTGGCTAAAAATAGCAGTAAATCAAACTCGCGGGCGGTGAGGGATAACGCTTTATTAAAGGCGGTAACTTCACGGGTGCTAGAGTTAATGGATACGCTGTTAAATTCTATTTGTTGGGTTTGTTCATTTTGCGCTTTGCCGCGTCTTAATAGTGCTTTTACTCGTGCACGCAGCTCTAATACGCTAAAAGGTTTGACGAGGTAATCATCTGCCCCTGCTTCAAGGCCTAGTACCACATCTGCTTCTGAATCTTTGGCGGTTAGTAGCATCAGCGGAACTTCCTTACCGTCTTGGCGCAGTTGCTCACACAGCATAATGCCATCACCATCGGGGAGCATACGGTCCATTAATATGAGATCGAGTTTTTTATGCTCGATTATGTGCATGGCTTGCTTCAAGGTGGTGGCGTGGTCGACGCTGTAGTTGAGTGCTTTGAGGTTAAGTATGATTAACTTAGCCAAGTCTTGTTCGTCTTCGACTAACAAAATATGTTGCGGACAAACATGGCCATTATGTTTCGCGGTTCCATTCATGGTGACTTCCTCAAAGCAAATCCAGTAATTGCATTAATACTTAGACCCGCTTTGAGGAGAATAAATTTCAACGTGGTTGAAATTCATTCAGTCGACACGACCGATTAGGATTACTCAGTTCGCATAATGGTGACAGCTAACACCGGGTTATCAAAACGATGCGATGCACCCAGTACCGAATCGGCTAAGCCGTCGTACATTGAAATAACACCAGGATGAATATGCACAAAGTCGACATCATCACGGCTAGCATTAAAGCCTTCGCCGCCATCAGCAGGCCCTGGCATCGTGCCTTTGGCTTCGCTGTTGGCTTCAGTGCCAGCGTCATAAGCCATAAACTTCATCGCGGTTGTTGCGTCCACTTCCATACCAGCAATGGCGTAACTGTTAATGCCGGTAAAGGCATCGTTAGTGTTAACCAACATGGTGGCCAAACTAATGCTAGCTACGTCGGCTTCATCTAGGGTCAAGGTCAACGTTTCTGACATACCAGGCATTAATAAGCCTGTGCCGTTAACGCTGCTTTTGATCACGCTTAGTGCTGCTATGTCGGCAGTATCACCACCTTCAGCCATTTTCTCGAGTGCTTCGCTGGCCATTTCACCGGCGTTCCATAACATGGCATCACTAGCATGAGAGGCTAAGATAACCGGCGACATTGGTTGGTTAGCCGTCAGGTTAGTCACGGTCACCGTGAAGGTTTGCATCACTGGCGCAGGCGGGGTTACAACAACAGTAGTATCATCATCGTTGTCATCGCCACAGGCGGTAAGCAGGGTTGCAGCAACCAGCATGGCAATTAAGCTGGGCTTAAGTGTAAAGTCAGTGCGTTTCATGGGCTACCTCCTTATTTTACTGTCACCACAACTTTGGCTACAGGATTCAACCAGCGATGAACGCGACTGTCTAAATCACTCATTCCACCAGCAGGGTCCATGTCACCTAAAACGCCAGGGTGCGTATGTACATTGCTATTGTCAGAGTTATCCATCACGCCAGTGCCATTAGCTCCACCGTCACCACCTGGTGCTGCAGGAATACCCGGTACGCCTGACATGCCGCCGCCATTGATGATTTCATCATTGGCTTCTGTGCCAGCATCATAAGCATTGACGTACATAGTGTACGTGCCCGCTTCAGTAGGGATTTCCCAACCATCTAGCCCCATAAAAGCATCGTTAGTGGGTAACACCATAGCTACGATAGATAAATGGGTGTTGTCGCCAGTATCAAGCATTACGCCACTAACATTTGCACCTGCGGCAAGTAACCCCGTTGCAGGATTTGCTGATGTGACGCCTGCATTACCTGTTACAGCAATGTCTAAGTCGGCTATGTCACCGCCTTCAGCCATTTTTTGTAACGCTGCCGATGCTTCGGTGCCGACTTGAAACAGGTGGCTGTCAGCGTCGTGGGCTGCGATCAAAATAGGGGTGAAGTGATTTCCGTGAGTTAAATTGGTCACGCTAACTTCAATATCAGCAGCCAAAGTTGGCAGGCTAAATAATCCAGCAGCCATAAGACTTGCAGTCACTAGTGTACGTTTCATAACCGAGCTCCTTTTGTTTAATTGCAGCCAGTATGCACAAGTAATCTCACCTACTTATCGCCAAATTATCACAAAAGATTAACATCGTTAACTTGACGATAATAACGTGTGATAAAGTGAGTTCAAACCAACAAAAATAATAATGATTATGATTAGACAACTGACTCCCGCTGACTTTGATGCGGTAATCGCACTCGGTGAAATCGTTCACGGCAGTGGTTATATGGACATTGAAGAACTCACAGCGATTTATCACAAAGGCATTAAAAATGGCATTAATGCCAATTTTGTCGCGCTTGAAAATGATCAACTTATAGGTTTTCGGTTAACGTATGCCGCGGGACAATGGCCACAAGACCAGTGGTGTACGGTTGATAAGTGGGGCGTGAAATTTGAAGATGTGTGTTATTTCAAATCAAATACCATTGCAGAATCTGCCCGTGGACAAGGGCTTGGTGGTAAATTATTAGCTGCCTCTAAAGCAGCGGTTATTGCCCAAGGGGCTAAAGCTGGGGTGAGCCATTTATGGCAGCAAAGCCCTAATAATGCTGCGGTGCGTTATTTTACTAAGGCGGGTGGTAAGTTAATTAAACAACATCCGCAGCGCTGGCATCAACGTTATATGGGTGATGATTATATTTGCGTATTATGTGGTGAAGATTGCCATTGTGTTGCCTGTGAAATGCTACTGTTATTTTAATGTCTACTCTCTAAATCAATAATAAAAAAGAAGACCAATATGTACGATCCGCTGATTAACTCGCATCCTAATAATCAAACGTTTGCCACTAGCTATTGGGCAAGCACTCAAGTCTTACCCGCACCAACTGCTGCCTTGTCTGGCCGCCAGCAAACCGATGTGGCTATTGTGGGTGGTGGCTACACAGGCTTATTAACGGCCTATTATTTGGCAACCGAATTCAATATCGATTGTCATGTACTAGAGGCGAATCAGGTTGGTTTTGGTGCTAGCGCTCGCAATGCCGGATTTGTATTAAAAGGCTCGGGTCGATTAGGTTATGCCGCCATGACTGAGCGTTGGGACTTAGCAACGACCAAGGGCATATACGATGAATTTACCCAAGCCGTGGCTAGAGTCGATGGGTTAATTAAACAACATAATATCACCTGTGAACCGCAAGAAGCGGGCTACTTAAAGGTGGCGCATAATCCTAAAGCCTTAGTCACGCTGCAAAATGCCGCTAATTATATTCAACAACACTTAGCCAGTAGCCAAGACTCGGGCGCCGAGTTTATTTCAAGCCAAGATTTTCGATCCCAGTATTTAGATCATCATCAAGCTTTTGGTGCGCTGCGTTTAAAAGACGGTTTTGGTCTTAATCCGCTTAAATTGTTATTAGGTTATAAGGACATGGTGCAAGCTCAAGGCGTGACTATTTCTGAGCAATCTTGCGTATTAGATTGGATTGAAGAGGGTGGTAAACATCGTTTAATTACCGATAAAGGCGAACTGATTGCCAACAAAGTGATTATGGCGGGTAATGCTTATACGCCTAAACGGTTTAACCAGCGCATAGACGATAAATTTTTGCCGATATTAAGCAATGTGATTGTCACCGAACCGCTTACCGCGCAAGAGCTTGCAGAGGCGGGTTTGCATACTCATCAAGTGACCATGGATACCCGTATTTTAAAATACTATTACCGTTTATTACCCGATAATCGATTGTTGTTTGGTGGCCGTGGTGCAGTGTGGGGCAAAGATGCTGCGAATCCCGTTTATGGTGAGCGTTTAAAAATGGCGTTAAATAAGTGCTTTCCAAGTTTAACGAGTAAAGCTATTGCTTATAATTGGACCGGATGGATTGCTGCTGCAATGGATGATATGCCCCATGTGTATAGCAAAGACGGCGTAGGGTACAGCTTAGGATATTGTGGTGCGGGAGTGTCGTTTAGTAGCCAGGCTGCGTATCGCTTAGCGCAAAGTATTGCGGGAGAAACATTACCCAATTTACCTTTGTATCAACAACCCTTGCCTAAGTTCCCCTTCACCCAAGCAAGACGGCTTGGGCAATGGGGTTATTATCATTATGGTTGGTTAAAAGATCGTTTTGGTTAACCGCCCATTCCTAGGTTAATAGACGGCTTGTTAATTAACCAACGACTTCGCCAGTGCTTATTTTAGTTTCGTCTAATGGTTCAATTTTGAAATTGAAATAAGCATAAGATGCACTGATAAACGGACAAACTAAGTTAAAGAAGGCATAAGGCAGGTAAGCGATAGTGGCTACCCCAAGTGTACTGGCCATAAAGGCACCACAGGTATTCCAAGGCACTAGCGGGCTGGTTACTGTTGCTGAGTCTTCTAACGTGCGGCTTAAATTAACTGCGGCCAACTTACGGCGAGTGTATTCCACCTTTAACATTCTGCCAGGCAGTACAATGGCAATATATTGATCGGCAGTAATAATGTTAGCGCCAATACACACACCAAGAGTAGTAATAATCAAGCTGGCCGTGCCAGTGACGACGGTAAGAATACTTTCTAAAATACGATTTAATAATCCGGTGACTTCCATCACGCCGCCAAATGCCATCGCACACAGAATAAGCCAAACCGTTGTTACCATGCTGCTCATGCCACCACGGCTCAATAGATTATCTAATACCTCATCGCCCGTGTTAGCGACATAGCCGTCAAACATGGCTATCCATAAACCTTTCACTAACGCGACCATTGGCAATAATGTGTCGTCGTGTACAAAGGCAATCACGTTATCAAACTGAAATAATGCTGCGCACACCGCGCCAGCTAACGTACCTAATATGACCGTTGGAAACGCTGGCATTTTGCGGTTAGCTAAATACAACACCACTAATAACGGGATCAATAAATGTATTCCTGGGCTGTAGGTTTTATCCAATAAAGCCAATGTATCTATGAGTTGATTTTCAATTGGTACCACATCTGCTGTAAGGCCTAAAAAAGTAAAGCCAATAAGGGCAATGATAATGCTCGGCACAGTGGTCCAGGTCATGTGGCGGATATGGCTAAAAATGTCCGTTCCTGCAACAGCAGGTGCAAGGTTTGTGGTGTCAGACATTGGCGACATTTTGTCGCCAAAATAGGCGCCACTGATAATAGCGCCAGCAGTAATGTTAACGTCTAGTCCCATAGCAGACGAAATACCGACTAAGGCAATACCTAAGGTGCCTGCAACGGTCCACGAGCTACCAATACTCAGTGCAACCACCGCACACAATAAACAACAGGCAGTATAAAAGTAGTCTGGGTTAAGGATTTGCATACCATAATAAATCATCGTCGGAACTGTACCGGCTAAAATCCACGTACCAATGAGCGAACCTACGCTGAATAGAATTAATAAAGCACCGGTCGCCACTCCAATACTTTTGACGATACCTCGTTCCATTTGATTCCAGCTATAACCATTTTTATAACCGATTATCATCGCAATACATGCCGCTAACACTAATGCGATTTGATTGGCGCCTGATGAGCTGTCTGAAGAAAACAGATAAACCGCTGCCGCGAGCATAAGAATAAGGGCAAAAACGGGGATTAGTGCATCAAGTAAGCTGGGTTGCTTGTGCTCCGATGAAGACGGTTTGAACGACGCCGATTGAGACATACTACTTCCTTTGTTGTTATTATTTTTGACCAATATCTCATTCGTGTGAGTTGGCTAAGTGTTATCATAATAAGTTAGCAACTTATTTGTAACAGAAGCACATCCTGACATAAAAATGCCTGTTAAGTCGAACATTGTTAGGCTTGAGTAATAATTTATTGATGGGGAGATTGTTGCAGCTTTTCAGTCGTATGCTTGGTTAATTACTTTGCGTGGTTATATATGTCAAATAGGTCGGTTAATGTGAATAAATAGCCGCTGAGGATATCTGGTGGGACCAGAAGTATCCTCATGAAAACGTGCAGATTTGATCGTTCTTTGGACGCAATTTATGGCTATTAATGACAATATTAAGCCAGTTATTTATTTAAATGTTTTAAGATGGCCTTTTCGGCATCAGCTTTAGTGGCTTCACCTTGAGGAATATCAATTTTTTCTAGGGCTTTATGGCCTGTCATATCTTCTGCAATATGTAACCAATCTGGATGCCAATAGAAAGAGGTGCCCGAGAAGGTGTCCCAATTATGCACTCCGGCTTTTTCACCTTGATAAATCAGGTCGCTAGTATTAACTTTCATTTTATCCTCCAATAATCATTACGAGTACGTTATCTAAAGTTCAGGAGTTTGAATAACAGCCAAGGTAATCACACTCCTTTTCAGTTACTAGCTTGCGCCTTGAGCAGGGTCATTTTTGTGATCTAAATCATAAAAGTTGCGGGTTATGGATAATGTAAACAGTAATTAATCTTTTGCGTTACAAGCGGATATAAAAAATCCCTGTGATGTTGTTGCCATCAAAGGGATTTTCTAACAAGCTAAACCAAATCTACTATTAGGTTTTAGCTTGTTCACGAGCAATGGCGCGGTAAGCTATATCAGTACGGAAGTACACGTCATCCCAATGAATGGCATCCACTAAATCGTAAGCGGCTTGCTGGGCTTCGGTTACTGTGTTGCCCAGAGCAGTAGCGCATAATACGCGGCCGCCGTTAGTCACCACATGGCCATCTTTCATACTTGTTCCTGCATGGAACACTTTACCGTTAGTGTCGCCAAGGGTTAGGCCGTCAATCACATCGCCTTTATTGTAAGCATCTGGATAACCGCCAGCTGCCATGACAACACCTACTGCTGCACGTGAGTCAAACTCTGCTGTGACTTTGTCTAATTCTCCACGAGTTGCGGCTAAACAAAGTTCAACGATATCTGATTGCAAACGCATCATAATAGGCTGGGTTTCTGGGTCGCCAAAGCGGCAATTGTATTCAAGTACTTTGGCGCTGCCATCTGGTGCAATCATTAACCCTGCATATAAAAAGCCAGTGTAAACATTACCTTCAGCTGCCATGCCATCAATTGTTGGGCGAATGACATTAGCGATAGTCCAATCGTGTACAGCTTGTGTTACCACAGGAGCTGGTGAGTACGCACCCATGCCGCCAGTGTTAGGGCCTTGGTCTGCATTGTCGCGAGCTTTATGGTCTTGGCTGGTGGCCATAGCAAGAATGTTTTTGCCGTCTACCATTACGATAAAACTGGCTTCTTCACCTTTTAAAAACTCTTCAATCACTACGCGTGAACCGGCATCACCAAACTTATTACCCGCGAGCATGTCATCAATCGCGGCATCCGCTTCAACTTGGTTAGCTGCGATAATCACACCTTTACCTGCTGCTAAACCGTCGGCTTTAATCACGACTGGGAAACCCGTTTTAGCGGTTAATATTGCCGCATAAGCTTTAGCCGGTGCAATCTCAGTGAAGTTTGAGTAATCAGCAGTAGGAATGTTGTGGCGCGCTAAAAAGTCTTTGGTGAACGCTTTTGAAGATTCAAGCTGTGCCGCGCCTTTAGTTGGGCCAAAAATAGGTAAGCCTGCAGCATTAAACGCATCAACTACGCCTAGTGATAATGGCACTTCTGGGCCGACGATGGTAATTGCGATGGCGTTATCTTTGGCAAAGGCGACAAGTGCGTCAATTTGTTCAACATCAATGGCCACGTTTTCTAACTTAGGTTCTAAAGACGTACCAGCATTACCGGGTGCGACAAACACTTTTGTTACTTGAGCTGACTGAGCCGCTTTCCAAGCTAGAGCATGTTCACGACCGCCACCACCAATTATAAGTACCTGCATCTTTAATCCTTTTATAGCTGCGCTATGTTCTCTATTTCTGCTTCAAGCATGCTCACTTATACTTATAAGCTGCGCGTGCTTTCATTGAACTAGAAAAAATAGCTATGCTCTAATTCGTTTAAACAAAATTTAAAAAGTATCGCTTGTTATCTATTTTTGCAAAACATTTAGCAAAAACATGATTGATAAGCGATACCCATATTTGATATTAGCGTTGCTTAGTGGCGGAAGTGACGCATGCCAGTAAACACCATTGCCATACCGTGCTCGTCTGCTGCGGCGATGATTTCTTCATCGCGAATTGAACCGCCCGGTTGAATGATGCAGCTAATACCTGCCGCTGCTGCTGCGTCGATACCATCACGGAATGGGAAGAAAGCGTCAGATGCCATTACTGAATTTTCAACCACTAGGCCTTCATCGGCAGCTTTTATACCCGCTATTTTAGCTGAATATACGCGGCTCATTTGGCCTGCTCCGACACCGATAGTCATGCCGTCTTTAGCGTAAACAATGGCGTTAGATTTAACAAACTTAGCCACTTTCCAGCAGAACATTAAGTCTTTTAACTGTTCAGCAGTTGGTTGACGCTTAGACACGACTTTAACGTCTTCTAAGTTCACCATGCCTTGATCGCGGTCTTGTATTAACAAGCCACCATTAACACGTTTGTAATCAAGCGTTGTGGTTTTAGTATTCCACTCACCACATTCTAATAAACGCACGTTGGCTTTAGCAGCAATGATGTCGCGTGCGGCTTGGCTCACTTTAGGGGCAATGATGACTTCAACAAACTGACGGTCAACAATGGCTTGCGCCGTTTGTGCATCTAACTCTTGGTTAAAGGCAATGATGCCACCAAAGGCTGATGTTGGGTCGGTTTTAAATGCGCGGTCGTAAGCTTCTAATAAGTTAGCGCCTAATGCCACACCACAAGGGTTGGCGTGCTTAACGATAACGCAGGCTGGGCCTTCGAATTCTTTTACACATTCAAGAGCTGAATCGGTATCAGCGATATTGTTGTAAGACAAAGCCTTACCTTGTAGCTGAATCGCGCTGGCAACTGAAGCTTCATCAATTTGCGTGTCGACATAAAACGCCGCTTTTTGATGGCTGTTTTCACCGTAACGTAAGTCTTGTTTTTTGACAAACTGACTGTTGAAAGTACGTGGGAACGTTGAATCGTCATGACATTCGTCGTTACTGTGCGCTGGCACCATAGTACCAAAGTAGTTAGCAATCATGCCGTCATACGCTGCGGTATGTTCAAAGGCGGCAATGGCTAAGTCAAAACGCGTCTCTAAAGTAGTGCTGCCGTTGTTGGCTTGCATTTCTGCAATCACGCGGCCGTAATCTTTAGCGTTAACGACTATTGTTGTGTCTTTGTGGTTTTTAGCCGTAGAACGCACCATGGTTGGGCCGCCAATGTCGATGTTCTCAACAGCGTCCGCTAAGGTGCAACCTGGTTTTGCAACGGTTTCAGCAAATGGGTATAAGTTAACCGCAACTAAGTCGATAGGCTTAATGGCGTTTTGTTCCATGACGATTTCGTCAATACCGCGGCGAGCTAGAATGCCACCGTGAATTTTCGGGTGTAGGGTTTTAACACGGCCATCCATAATTTCTGGGTGACCCGTGTAGTCAGACACTTCCATTACCGGGATATTATTGTCTGCAAGTAACTTTGCAGTACCGCCCGTTGATAAGAGTTCAACACCTTGTGCATGCAGCGCTTGTGCAAACTCAAGGATTCCAGTTTTATCTGATACGCTTAATAGCGCGCGACGAATTGGTCTGACATTATTCATGTAGGTACAGGTCCGCTAGTTTGATTTTAAGGAGCTTTAGTAAAACAGAGTCAATTAAAATCTGCTTTACCAAAGTCCCTCATAGTGTTTTTTAGATTGCTTAACACCGTCGAGGCTTACTGTGTTGTGATCAGGCGGGCGTATTTTATCGTAAACCGCTTCTATTGGGTGTTTTTTCTGTGTGATTTCACAATATTGAAATAAGAACAAAGGTACGCAAAAATAATTATCCAATAACCCTTGACCTTGGATTAAACTCCAAGGTTTATACTCAGGTAAAATTCAGATCATGATGGTGAGTTAACATATGTATCGAATAGGCGAACTTTCTGCTTTATATGACATTAAAGCAGACACATTACGGTTTTACGAAAAGCATGGTTTGTTATCACCTTCAAGTCGCTCTGATTCTGGGTATCGGTTATACAACCAAGCTGACTCTGAACGGCTCAAGTTTATATTACGCGCTAAAGCGGTTGGTTTCTCGCTTAACGATATTGCCGATTTATTATCTATAGAAGTGGACAAGTCCAATCGTGCATGTGCAGACGTTAAAGGTTTGGTTGATACCAAGCTTGAGCAAGTGGAAGCCAAACTGGCAGAGTTACAACACTTTGCAACATCGCTAAAAAGTTTATCGAATACCTGTTGTGGTGGCCCTGATAGCGCCGAGCATTGCTCGATACTTGAAGCGTTAGAGTCGTCTGACAAACACATTATTGCTAAAAAAGAACATCATCATTTTGCTCATTCAGGTCATAAGGATTAAGTATGTTATTGACCAATTTTCTTCATTTATTTTTAGAATCTGCTCCGTGGTTGTTACTGGGCTTGGTGCTGGCCGGGTTGCTAAAAGTATTTGTGCCGATGGCATGGATGCAAAAGCAACTTGGCGGCCATGGAATGAAAACCGTCGTTAAGGCAGCATTATTAGGTGCACCTTTACCTTTGTGTTCGTGTGGTGTTATCCCTGCAGCAGTTGGTTTACGTCGAGCTGGCGCCTCTAAAGCCGCAACAACCTCTTTTTTAGTGTCTACACCCGAAACTGGCGTTGACTCAATTACCGTATCCTATGTATTACTCGGGCCTTTTATGGCGATAGTGCGTCCGATAGCAGCGATTACTAGCGCGATAGTGGCGGGTTTATTAGTGGGCCGTGATGACGATGATGGTATTCCTGCGTCAACATCTGCTAAAGCGAAAACGGCCACTGATTCATCAGCGAGTGCCAAGCCGGTATCATCATGCTGTGGATCCAAATCAACTGCTAGCTCAGACGCCAGCTCTGAAACGACATCTACAGGTAAAACAACCACTAGCACTATGCAAAATGCTGGCGTGAAAATGACAGCGATTAAATCAGAATCAGTTAATTCAGGGTCGATATTGAGCCCGATGACGGCTGCGCAATCAATCGGTGGCAGTCGTTCGCAAGTAAAGCAAAGCAGTTGCTGTGGTAGTAAAGCTGCGGATAAACCAGCCGAGTCTGCACCTGCTGCCTGTTGCAGCACAAAAGCAAAAGATGACCTAATAAAAGACGAAACACCAGCTGCAACCGTTACATCAAGTTGCTGCAGTAGCAAAGCTGAGCCAAAGGTCGAAGCGATATCGACAAGCTGTTGCAGCACAGCAACGACAGTAAACCCAGCAACAAGTGAAAGTAGTGATGAAGCCAGCTGCTGTGCATCGACTCAAGATATGGCAACAGAGTTGAAGAACAACAGTGTATTCAGCCGTGTGTTATCGGGTTTGCATTACGCCGCAACGGATTTAGTGAAAGACACTACCTTGTGGTTATTAGTTGGGTTATTTTTTGCCGCCATCGTGCAGACTTATGTACCAGCTGACTTTTTAGTCAAATGGGGCGACGGCATTCTGGCGATGTTAGTGATGGTTTTGGTGTCGATCCCGATGTATATCTGTGCTACGGCTTCAACGCCTATTGCTGCAGGCTTGCTATTAGCAGGGGTGTCACCCGGCGCGGTACTGGTATTTATGATGGCAGGCCCTGCAACCAATATTGCAACCTTAGGCGTGGTGACTAAAGAGTTAGGCAAGCGTGCATTATATGGTTACTTAGGTGGCGTTATCGGTGTGGCGTTAGTTTTTGGTGTACTAGTTAATTACTTAGTGGATACATTTGGTTTTGAAGTGATGCCGCAAATTGGTGAAGAGCATGCCTTATTACCGCAGGGTGTAGTGGCTATATCTGGTATTGTGCTGGCGGTGTTAATGGCCAAAGTACTGTGGGATATGATCCCTAAAGGCAATAAAGAGAAAGGCTGTTGCTCATAAGTTAAGCCAAATGGGTTAATCAAAGCAAGTTAAGTGCATATGAAAGCCAGTGATAAATGTCACTGGCTTTTTATCAGGGTAAAATATTGCGGATGGCCCTGTTAACATTAGAGCTAGTTAACAATAGTGCTAGTGAACAATAGTGCTAGGTAAAAATAGCGTTGAGTTTTTCGGCAAGCCTTAATGTTTTACAAATCGTGGTAAACTTTCGATGATATCGCCATTTGGGTTACATTTAACCGTTTTCCACCTTTCATCGTCTTTAATTTAATACCATTGCGCAGCGCGATCTTAAGTTTTAACGGAGCTGATTTTATCTGCCCAAGTCGACATTTTCGCTAGGCTTTTACCATTGACCATTGACCATTGACCATTGACCATTCGCCAGTTGGTTTATTTTCTGTTGAGTCGTTTGGGATAAAGTGGCTAGAGCGATTTTAATTAATATTCTGTTAAGTAGGGTGCTAATAAATAGGCTCCAAACAAAAATACCGAGCAATTAGCTCGGTATTTTTATGTGCTCAGTATGTCTACATCAGGCTATTTACTCGTTAAACGACGTGTAAATTATTTGATCTTACTGGCAAAATTTTCAGGTGAATTTTTCGATTGCTTAACCGCACGTTTCTCTTTTAAAGATAATGCCGGTTTTTTCTTCGCTTCTTTTGAATTATTACGTTCTTTGCTCATTTGTATGACTCCTAGCACGCATAATACGTGACTAATAAATGGTAATTTGTGTTGTTAGTATCGAATGAACCAAAATTAATCAGCCACTTAAATACTGACTTAGCCTTTGAACAATTTACTGAACCAAACTTATCATTGATATTGCGAATTAATGGTGTGCGAAAACTTACCTCTATGATCTAAATTAATCACCTGATTGAGTTGATATTAGCACCTAGTCAGTAAAAAATATCTATTTATTCTATAGATTATTTTGTGCTTAAAAACTCATCTTTAATTATGATTGCTTTGGTGAACAAAATCGGGAATTTCGAGCACGCCTTCACCCCAATGCTCAAACAGAGCTGCATATAAAAACTCTACAAACACTCGGTATTTTCGGGGTAAATACACACGCTGCGGAAAGCTCAGGGTGACCTTGGTTTGCATCATTGGAAAGTCTTCTAGTATTGGTATCAGTTGCTTACTGTCTATGGCTTCTTGTGCAATAAAAACCGGTACCGCAGTAATGCCTAAGCCTTCAATTGCAGCTTCTCGGGCAAAGGTGACATTATTGACTTTTAGCTGCGCAGGGGGATCAAGATCAAGCCATTGGTTACCATCAAAAATACGCCAGCCACCATTAATGTGGGCCGACTGTAATTTAATTGCGGTATGGAGCATTAAATCTTGCGGTATTTGTGGTGTGCCATGACGCTCAAGGTAAGTTGGGCTTGCCATTAACAGCCTGCTGGCAGTGACTAACGAGTAGCTTTGCAGCTTAGGATCATGCTGTTCAGTAATTTGAAATAGAAAATCGACCCCTTCTTCAATCACATCAATTTTACGGTTAGTCAGTTCTGCATCAATGGTGATATTGGGGTAAGCCGCCAGAAACCGGGCAAGGATACGACCTAAAAATAATTGTCCTAGCTCGATAGGGCAAATCACTTTTAAGTTGCCTTTGATGTCTTGCTGGCTCGCGCTGAGAAGATCTTCGGCGTTTTGTAAATCTTGTAAAATTTTACTGATGCGATGGTAATAGCTCGAACCCGCTTCAGTGAGTTTCAATGACCTTGTGGTGCGAAACAGTAATTGCACACCAGCATCTGCTTCTAGATCTGCGATTTTACGACTCACAGTGGCTTTGGTTATCCCCAGCGCCTTGGCTGCACCGGTAAAACTGCCTTGTTCTACTACTTGCGAGAATATTTGAACGCGGTTGAGATCCATATTGTTACACCTGTGAAACAGTGGGTTGAATTTTTACTATCTAATAAACTTAAGGAAACAGTAGTAAACTAGAGCAGAATAAATTAGGAGTCAAATATGTCTATCAATAAGCGGTTAGTGTTAGTGCCAAGTATTATCGTTGTGTTAGTTGTTGCAGGCGTTTATTGGTGGTCACAAGTTCGATATATCGAGTCAACGGACAATGCGTATGTTGAGGCTGATATTTCAAATATCAGTGTAAAAGTCCCCGGCTACATTGTGCAGTCTGCTGTGGTTGATAATCAACATGTCAACAAAGGTGAACTACTGGCTCAACTGGAAGACAGTCAGTTTGTTGCCAAGCTGGCTCAAAGCAAAGCTGTGCTAGCGAGTACCCAAGCAAACTTGCAAACCTTGGCCGCAAAGGTTGATTTACAGCAAGCATTAATTAATCAAGCTAAGGCAACCGTTGTGGCCTCACAGTCAGAGCAGTTAATTGCTCAACAACAGTTGAAGCGTTCACAGAAATTAAAAATCAGTAATTACAGTTCACAAAATGATGTTGACCAACTTCAGGCTGGTTTCGATTCAGCATCAGCTCATGTAGATGAGGCGCAAGCTGCATTAGTGGCTAAGCAGCGTGAATTGTCGGTATTTAACGCGCAATTATTACAAGTACAAGCGGATGTCGATCAGGCAATGGCCAGTGTCGAGTTGGCCAATATTCAATTGGTTGATACACGTGTTACAGCACCGTTTTCAGGGATTATAGGTAAGCGTGGCGCAATGGTGGGCCAGTATGTTCAACCTGGACAAGCATTGTTTAGCCTAGTGCCAGATGCACAAGTGTGGATTACGGCTAACTTTAAAGAAACTCAAATTGAGCACATGCAAGCCGGACAAGCCGTTAAGGTGAGTTTAGATGCTTATCCTGATTATGTGTTTAGCGGATTTATCGACAGTTTAGCACCTGCATCGGGTTCTAAATTTAGCTTGTTACCCGCAGAGAATGCGACGGGTAACTTTACCAAAATTGTTCAACGTATTCCGGTGCGTATTCGTCTTGAACATGATCAACCCTCATCTGCAATTGGGCGTATTTTACCTGGCTTAAGTGCCTTGGTTGAAGTTGATACAGAGTCAGCAACTCAATCTCATGAGCTTGCTAAGGCATCTGCTGTTCAAGCAACATCTGTGACTGCAGGGCATTAATATGAACCAGTCAGCCACTGAGGCAGATGCATCGCAAGTCGGCCCTGTAAGTACTGTGGATGATAAACCGACCGGTTATCAGTGCGGTAGCACACGTTCTTGGATTGCTGTTGCTGGCGGTTTAATCGGTGCCTTTATGGCGATTTTGGATATTCAAATCACCAACGCGTCGATGAAAGAGATTCAGGGCAGTTTAGGGGCGACGCTAGAAGAGAGTAGCTGGATTGCCACTGCTTATTTAGTAGCCGAGATGATTGCCATTCCTTTATCTGGTTGGTTAAGTACTGGTTTATCTACTCGTCGTTACTTACTGTGGACTACTGCTGCCTTTATCGTTGCCTCTGTATTGTGCTCAATGTCTTGGAACCTTGAGTCGATGATCGCTTTTCGTGCCTTGCAGGGTTTTTTTGGCGGGGCATTAATTCCGTTAGCTTTTCGATTAATTCTTGAGTTTTTACCCGACGACAAACGCGCCATGGGTATGGCTCTGTTTGGAGTAACCGCAACATTTGCGCCTTCTATTGGGCCAACATTAGGAGGTTGGTTAACCGAACAATTTAGCTGGCACTATTTATTCTATATTAATGTTCCGCCAGGTTTATTAGTGATGGCGATGTTGGCTTATGGTTTAGAGCGCAAACCGATTATTTGGGACAAGTTAAAAGACGCCGATTATTCTGGCATTGTTACCATGGCGTTGGGTATGGGCTGTTTAGAAGTTGTATTAGAAGAGGGCAATCGTAAAGACTGGTTTGGGTCAGATCTTATTCGTAATCTTGCCATTATTGCCGCGGTTAATATCAGTTTATTTATTTGGATCCAATTACGTAAAGCTCAGCCATTAGTGAATATTCGTCTGCTTGCGCAGCGAGATTTTGCTTTATCCACTGTGGCGTATTTCTTACTGGGTATGGCGTTGTTTGGGGCGATCTACATGATTCCGCTGTATTTATCACAAATTCATGATTATACCCCGTTAGAAATTGGTGAAGTCATTATGTGGATGGGCTTCCCGCAGTTACTCGTACTGCCATTAGTGCCTAAATTAATGCAGAAGTTTGATCCGCGATATTTGGCAGCACTTGGATTTGCTTTATTTGCGACCAGCTATTATATGAATAGCCATATGACCATTGATTATGCTGGCGATCAGATGATTGCTTCGCAAATCGTACGGGCGTTAGGGCAGCCGTTTATTTTAGTACCTATTGGTATTTTGGCGACAATGCATCTTCAAGCACATGAAAATGCTTCTGCATCGACGGTACTCAATGTTATGCGTAATTTAGGTGGGGCTTTTGGTATCGCGCTGGTTGCAACCTTAACTGATAATTTAGCCCGAGTTCATTTGGCCCATATTAAAGAAACGTTGCCGGCTGTCAGCTCCCAAGCTTACAACTATATTCAGCATACCAGTTCGATATTGCAAACTGCGGGTTCTGATGCGGTGGGTGCTAACTCACAAGCCTATGCTTTACTTGCTAAAAATATGTCACAACAAGCATATATACAAGCCTATAATGATGTGTTTTTTATTATGGCATGTTTTCTATTTATTGCGGTTGTGGCGGTTTTATTGATCCGTAAACCTGCGGTGAAAAGTGATACAGATCAACCTAATGAAATGCATTAATCATGTTAGTATTATCTTAATTGATAGCAATAAATTAGGGTGAGAGATGACATTAACATGGCTAGATGTTGGTTTTACTGAACTGTCTTTAGAGCAGCTTTATGGGTTAATGCAATTGCGTGTAGATGTATTTGTGGTTGAGCAAAATTGTCCTTATCCTGAATTAGATGGTAAAGATAAACACCCGCAAGCAAGACACTTACTTGGGCTAAATGACCAAGGTGAGATCCTTGCATATAGTCGCATATTAGCTCCAAACGTCAGTTATCCTCAAGCCAGTATTGGCCGTGTTGCCGTTGCTAAATCGGCTCGTGGCCAAGGAGTGGCGAATCAATTAATGCAAGGTGCCATTGCTATTGCAAAACAGCATTGGCCAAATGACAATATTCAGATTGGGGCGCAAGATTATTTACGCCAATTTTATCAACAACATGGGTTTGTAGTTAATTCAGATGTATACCTTGAAGACGGTATAGAGCATCTTGATATGTTGTTAATCTATAATAGCTAATTGGTATGAATAGCGTTGGGTTCAGAGATAGCATAATCAACTTTGAGTTGAGTCGTTATTTATCTGGGTTCGGGTAGGTCTTATTAAGGAAAAACGATGTCAGATTATGTAATTAATACCCAGCAAATTGTTTGTGTCGCTCAATTTGTGGCGAAAGCAGGGAAACGTGATGAGTTAGTGGCGGTATTGGCAAGCTTGATCCCTGATACTCGTCGTGAATCTGGCTGTATTCGTTATGAATTGAATATCAGTGTAGATAACGACAACAAAGTTGCCTTTGTGGAAAAGTTTGTCGATCGTGCTGCGTTTGATCAACATTGCGCTAAAGATGCTATTCAGCATTATTTCCACAATGTAATGCCTGAGTTGGTTGAATCACATCATGTTGAAGTGTTTAATCAAGTGATCGCTTAATTGGCGGTAGCTGTTAAGTACGTCAATTTCTTATCTGTAATTTTCAAGTGCTGTAATTTCAAGTTCTGGATGTCACGATTAGATTTGAAGCGCTAGAGTTCAGCATTGGATTACAGATACAAAAATGCCAGTCTATACAGACTGGCATTTTTAATCATTTATACTGTTAAGCCGAAGCTCTTATATCATAATGATTAGAAGTCGTAACGAGCACCGACAGTGAAGATGTTGTCATCTTCTAAATCAACTGTAGCAGTACCAACTTTATGGTCGCCTTCATACATAGCATAGTGACCATAAACTAACGTTGACTTAGATATACGGTAGTCAGCACCCACAGTAATTTGAGTGATGTTTACATCTGTACCAGTCGCTTCTTTAATATTTTTGTAGTAGCTACCAAAACCAGCTTCATCTTGACCGTATTCAGCTTTTAAGTTTACGCCGTTTAGGTTGTAAGATACGTTAAGGAAGAAAGAATCACCTTCTTGATCAGATGTTTGGCTTTCAGTGTTTTGGTATAAACCACCAAGTTTGAACTCACCTAGCTTAACTTGTGCCACACCACGGTAAGCATCAATGCCACCAATAGTGTTATAAGCTGCAGCTACGTAGTAAGGGTGTGCTTTAAGACCTTTATCACCAAGAGTTGCACTTAATGCATATTGATCATCATATGATTCTTTACCAGCATCATCTGTGTAGTTGTCTTCCATTAAATAAGTCGCGTTTAATGTGACTAAACCACCAATAACAGGTGAGTAGTACCAAAGACCGTCAGCTTTACGTAACTGGCCGCCAATCATACGATCGATATCGGCGTTAAAGTTACCGAATAAATCGATGCCACCTTCAGACTGTTTAAATACCGTATCGTTACGGCCTACTAACACAGTACCAGCGTCACTTTTTAAACCTAAGAATGTGTTACGTGCTTTAAATACAACTTCGTCACTGCCATTCTTACCTTCAGTTTGAGTAGTATTTTCAACTTGGAATTCCATTTGGTATAACAGTTCGATACCGTTAGCAAATTTCTCGCTACCTTTAACACCCAAGTTAGAAAAGTTGTTTTCTAATACTGTGCCTTCTTTACGGTTTTGAGTAGTGGCACCTTGATCAGAATTCGATACTGCTAAATCTAAACGACCATAGAAACTTGGGCCTTCAGCAAGTGTAGCGAAAGAAACTAATGTAAGTACAGATGCTACCGATGCAGAGATTAAGGTTTTTTTCATCTTTCATGCTCCCTAGAACGTTATGTTCTATATTCCATTTTTCATGGTTTTAGTTAGTGAACTTTGTTGCAGATTCAATTCTGTAACAAGCTGGTGCAGATTTTTACAGATTTGATACCTTCATAGTGTGGCCTAGATCAAATAAACAGGGCCTACTTGAAAATTTGTGTATAAATCTGTGATAACTGCGACCATTTGTATAATTAAATAACATTATGGCGTAGATCTACCTCTTTAGGGATGTTCCTATTTGATTAGAAATAGGCTAGCGCACAACCACAAAAAGTTGCAGAAATGTATTTTAGCTCATGTTAATTTAATCGTTGTGAATATTCGATGTTAAATTTTATATCTTTAGTCTAATAAGGTTAAAAATTAAGCATGATTTAATGTTTGTTGTGATCGGAATCTTTTTGGCAGATAAATATATTTAGCTCAAGCTGCTTCTGCTCGGGTAATAGAATGTTATAAAACGGCTCTTTGTCATGTTATCTGAGTTAAATGGCTCTTGTCATAGTTACCCTATTAAAGGGTCAACCTATCTTGATGAGTTTAACCAATAGTTAGTGTGATATTTAAGCTGCAATAAACTAATTTTATCACTTTATCCTATATGCCATAACGAGTGAGCTGAATTACTAGCCAAGAATATGAGCATGCGGTGCTTGTTATTAAGCCAAAAAGCCTCCTTAACTAAATTCATCTAGAGTGAATCATGACAAACGTTTAGCTTTGAGGAGAAATCATATAAAATTGGCCGCGAAAATAGTCGTTAATTAAGGCGTAACTAATGTTGTCAGAATCTTATACTCATCGTTTTGCTGGTGTCGGCCGTTTATACGGTCAAGCAGCACTAACGACTTTTTCGCAGGCGCATGTTGTGGTGGTTGGCATTGGTGGTGTCGGTACATGGGTTGCCGAAGCGTTAGCGAGAAGTGGTATAGGGCAGATTACACTAATTGATTTAGATGATATTTGTGTTACCAATACTAATCGCCAAATACATGCATTAACCTCGACTATTGGCCAATCAAAAGTTGAGGTTATGGCAAAGCGCATTGGCGAAATTAATCCTGAGTGTATGGTTAATGAAATAGAAGATTTTATTACCTTAGACAATCTTGCTGAACATTTTAAGCCGACCTCACAAGGTGGCAATATTGATTATGTGGTTGACTGTATTGATGCTGTAAAGCCTAAAGCGGGATTAATTGCTTGGTGTAAGCGCAATAAAATTCCCCTAGTGACCATAGGTGGTGCTGGTGGACAAACCGATCCGACTCTTATTCAAGTGACTGACTTGGCTAAAACAGTACAAGATCCATTATTGGCAAAAGTACGTAACATATTACGCAAAGATTATAATTTCACTAAAAATATTCAACGACGCTTTGCTGTCGATGCAGTATTTTCGACCCAACATCTAGTCTACCCTCAAGCTGATGGCAGCGTGTGCAACACTAAAGCAGATGCAGAGGGAAGTATGCGAATGGATTGCGCATCTGGTTTTGGTGCCATTACCATGGTAACGGGAACGTTTGCGTTTGTTGCCGTTAGCCGTGTGCTGAGTAAATTAGCCGCTAAATCTGCTTAACATCGTTGAACTAAGCTGTTGGTAATCTCGGTACGCTAATCACGAACATGGGCCCACCAAGTGGTGAAATAGGTACATAACTGATATTGCCTTTAAGCTGAGCCACTGCGTTAAACGCTGCCGCGAGCCCTAAACCTACTCCTCCTTTATGACGAGCTGTAGTGAAGAAGGGTTCGAAAATATGTTCGACGATGTCATTAGGAATAGCCGCGCCATTATTTTGAATTTCTATATGAATACTCTCTGGCTCAGTAACGACATTAATGTGGATCTTTGCTTGAGTAACATCTTTAAATGCATGTGAAAATGCATTTGATACAACATTAGTAATCGCTTGGCTTAATAAACTGGCATTACTATTAAGTTGCAACTGTTCATCAATACTGATCGTTATTTCGACTTCTTGCGGTGAAAAGATCATTAATGTTGAATCAGTAATATCGCGTAATTGATGACTCAAATTAAAGGTCGTGTTTTGCTCATGGCTTTGTTCTGCGGCAATAGACTTAAATTGTTGGATCAAATAACTCGCACGAGTGATATTACTGACGATTAACTGACTACTTTGTTGATATTGCTCTAAAATTTCATTTATTTGTTCTAAAGTGGCATCATCGCTATGGATCAATTTGATCAACTCTTCTATATGAGACAATTGCGAGCTGGCAGCCGTTAAGCAAATACCAATAGGGGTATTAATTTCATGGGCTACGCCAGAAACTAAGCCACCTAATGCAGCCATTTTTTCTTTTTCTATAAGCACTTGTTGAGTTCGTTTCAACATTTGCAGTGATTGTTCAAGTTCTTTGGTTTGTTCTTTAACTTGGCGCGCGAGCTCATCTTTATAGCTGCGTTCTAACAACAGTAAACGATCGCGATCTTCAAGAGCATGCTGGAGATCGACTTTTGATTGGCGCAATGCTTGATAAGAGCCTCTGATTTGCCGTTGCATAGTATTAACCGCATCTGCTACTAAACTGAATTCATCATGTTGCGGCTTTCGATTAAAATCCAAGGGAGTAAAGTTGTGGTCTAAGCTAATATCATCACAATATTTACTTAAATGACGAAGGTGCTTGGTCACATTGAACCACACCAGAAACAAGATAAAACCTGCTACGAGGAAGGTTTTGATCGCGTTGGATAATAAAATCAGTATTGCTTTATTATACAAACGATCATAAATGACATTTAGATCGGCTTGTACGATGAGCGTACCAACAGGAATGTTTTCATTATTGGTATAAATTAATGGATATTGTTTCTCAATAACAGCCGTGTTCTTATATTCACCAAAATGCCATTCTTGATTACTGTCATCACGGATAGAAATATAGTTTATGTCAGGTAATTGACTCAAACCACGGAGTTGCGTGTCGATCAAATGTTCATCTATTACCCATATGCTGGCTGCCAGCACTTCTAAATTTACTGCCTCTATATTCGAAAAAACGCGATCAATTCTACTTACATCATTTTGATAATCATTCACGAGCTGATAAGCCGTCGTCACTAGCGTAATTAAAGAGCTAAAGATTATGATCGAAAGTGTTAATTTTCGTGCTATAGGACTTTGTAGTAACTGTCTTATGGATATCAGCATAGTTTCTTCATTGTGATTTATTAATAGGGAGAATCTACTTATGGGAGTATTGATTCTACAATGTATTTCGCTGGTGTAAGTTCGGGTCTCATACCTTTGGTTCAAGCATAGCCTGATAGGCAATATATAGTGATGAAAAAATAAATAAATATCAGCTAACCAATTAATTTTTCTGGCATATATTTTGCTTTATCTTAGTAAGCTCAAAAATCTGACACTGCGGGTAAGCTATGATGAAAATTAAAGTAGGTTCAATAAAGTTATTGAATAGTAAGCGTTTGTTCGTAAGTTCTATGTCATGGCTTATCGTAGCATGTGCAAGTTTATTGTTTGCGCCTAAAGATTTATTGGCGTTTTTATCATTAGACCAACTCGTACATCAATATGGTCAGTTTATTGGCTTAGGGTTGATTATGGGGGTTGCATATTTTTTAAGTCAGATTTTTGCCTTTATCGTCGATGAAGCAATCGTATATTTACGTCAAAAACGTACCGTAGAAACCATTGACGCAAAAGTGAAACTGCTGGACCCTGCTGAAAGAGCCTTGCTACGGGAATTCTTTTTACAAGGGCAAACAATTTTAACCTTGCCACAAAATGAATTAGCGGTTAAAAATTTAGTTAACACCAGTATACTTGAAATGCTTGGAAACGAGCGTCACTACGCTATTCAAGGGCCAACGGCTGAATACAAAATCTCGATGCAAGCACGTAATTATTTAAATCGTGATGTACTACGTTTACCTGCGGGTGAACCCAGTGCAGAAGAAATGAATCATTTGATTAAAACGCGACCACATTTTATTAATGGATTGATTCAATCGCGTAAGCATGCCGTGTAATAGCTAATAGCGCGGAAAATAGTGCTGTAGATGAATAAGTTTATGAATAAAAAGATGGGGGCATTTACGGCCCCCATTCTGGCATAAAAACGCATCATGTGTTTTGTCGCCAATGTATCATTCACAAGGAAGTATCCATATTGAATATGAATAATAAGCAGTAAAAAACTTAGCCTATTAAGAGACTCACTTAGTAGGTGCAGACTTCACAATAAACATCCACATTAGATAAGACATTATTCCAAAGGTGCAAAAAATTACAGTCATAGAAAGTAATCCTATCGCGTTACCAAACATTAAATCTAACCAAAATGCCATGATATTTATCCTTTAGAATGTGAAGACACGATCATCATAAAGTCAAAATAACGTCGTTATACTGATCTTGATCAATCTTCAGCCGTCATGATGTTAACTTAGTGTAAAATTGCCAATTAGCTCACAAAAAACTACTATCCTTCTCAATTGAGGGGGGATGAATGACTTTTGAGCAGTTGAGTGTTTTTTATAGAAAAGAATAGGTAAAGGGCTTGCCATTATGAAATGCAACGGTATAATCGCCAGCACTTAATTGTGACAATGATTGTTGCAGTCATTACTGTTTAGTTAGTTTTAATTGAGTGCTCGCAGTTAGGGTTAAATTACGAGTGTTGTTTTGCAAAGATATTTGGATTTATCAGATTACTTTGCAAAGCTAAAATAGCTGCTAAGTCTTTGCCTGAGTGATGAAATTGGTATACATGGGGGATTCAAAAATCACAGTGTGTACTAGCTTGGTGTAAGTAAGTTATTGAAGTAAAACGTTAATGTAAAATAATTAACATGCAAAATCCTTGCAAAGATTTGCAAAGTTTTTGAATGATAAGATTTTATGCCTCCCAACGAATATGGGTTATAAACAGGCTAAAATTACATAATTAAAGTAAGATGAAATTGGTTTGGTTTTGCAAAGATATTTGGTGTTTTAGATTTCTTTGCAAAGCTAAATGTAGCTTGAAAGCCTTTGCCTGAGTGATGAAATTGGTATACATGGGGGATTCAAAATCCCCTGCTTCGCGGCGTGTCGGTTCGAGTCCGACCTCAGGTACCATTATTTAAAGCCCTGTTCTTAATCGAACGGGGCTTTTTTTATGCTTATAATTCAATGGTAAGTGATACAAGTTTGTTGCTGTAAGCCGTTAGAGTGCGAATGCATTCATTTAAGCTTGAGCTGATAGATTTTATCCAGCGGTTAAGTCTTTTATTGTAGATGTATTTCCATTTTCCATTACTGAACGTATGCCATTATCTCTACCTGAAGTGCTCGAATACATTTGGCTTGTGCCAATGATTTGATGATTAGCCGCTTTTAGGTTGAAATAAGGCTTATCGTTCTTTGCTGTTTCTTTCGCGAAATTGGTTTCACTTTGAGAGTTTGTTTGAACCGAGCTAATACCATTATTCGCACCAGCCTTAGCTGTGTAGAGTTCACTTGTTAATATGACTTCTCCATTGCCTGCCTTTAATACAAACTTAAATTGGTCATTAGTGCTTTTACTTAATTCATACCATCCTGACATTATTTAGCTCCCTTATAGTTACGATATGCCTATTCATAGCAAGGACAACTCCCTGCTTGAATATCAGTCTAGTTGGTTTAGTTTATTTTGGAATGTCACTTTGGTCGTAATTTTGAGTCTTTTGAGGGTTAATCTGCTGTGATACTAACTTCAAACATTTCTAGATCTAACCAATAGCACACGAAGTTTTGTTCCCAAATCGGATAGAACTCCTTCGCTGCCTCAATCAAAATCTCACCATTAATACTTTGAAATACACCAAAGCTGAAGTCAAAATCCAACTCTTTAACCAACTCTGAATAACCGCTTCCCTGACCAACGAAACAGAATTCAGTGATGTAACACAACGTCCACTGTTCAGCTTTTCTTTCTAGTCTCATTTCAACGGGATGAAAACCGCCATGTTCTGCGCTGTAATTGGGATCACGGAAGTTAATAGTTAAAGCATCATGAGGGGTGTTACTAATTAGCTTTTCTAGTGGCAGCAGTAAGCTATCGGAGACAGGCAAAGCCAGTTCCTTGTTAATGGTGTTCATTTTTTATCTCACAGGTTTTAGAATAGGTCGGGATGTGTTTGGCGTAAGCTGGTAAAGCGGTTTAGGCCAATAATCACATGGTCTACAACTTCAATATTGAGTACCTTGGCGCATTCAATGACCATATTGGTAAAGTTGAGGTCACTTGTGCTCGGTGTTGGGTCGCCTGAAGGATGGTTATGAACAAGGATAATCCCCGGCATATTCAATATGACGGCGGTTCGAAGTACTTCCGATGGCCGCATGCTAACGCTGTTAATGCATCCAGTCGCCACAACTTCTATGCAATTGATGGCTCGTTGATTAGTAAGGTTGGCGACAATAAAGACTTCCTTTGTTTCATATTTGAGGTAGTCGAATATCTTTGCGGTTTCATCTGGGCTGGTGAGTGTCTTTTCCGCTTGTTCGCAGTTAGTTTCTCTAAATTGATACTTAACGTTTATTTCGCGAATAATTGCCATATGTTTGCCTCTGACTAAAGCAAGTTAAGTCGAGGGGGAAGCCCCCTCAAACATTGTTATTTCGAATTGGATTTTGCCGTAACATCGGGCTTAGCGGCTTCTTTGGCTTTCACCTTCTTACTGGGAAACTTAGAGGGTGGGGCAAGTAGAAACTCATCTAGCTCACCTTTTTCCACTGCATCAATAACGATTTTGATTGTGTCTGGCAGTTTGGCTTTATCACCCACATCGATAGCAGGTTTATCTTTCACTAACTCGATAGGTTTACCGCTAATACGGACTTCAAAGTAGTAGTGCTGTTCATTATCGTAATACCAAGAGCGAACGTTATAACGTCGACGTACTTTCTTACGCTCTCCTGTTTCAGGGTCTTTGACCGATTTTTCTCGGTAGGCTTCAAACTCTTTACCCTGAACCATGCATTCAGCCATGTCTAATTGTTGTTCCAGCTTTTCTATTAAACGTAATCGCTTACTGATAATAGGTGGCTTGATGGCAATTTCAGGGCGAGCGATAACCTTGAGAGAACTCAATAATGTTGTCATTTTACATTCCTTAGATAGGTGGGTTTAGCGGATAAAGCCGATGTGGCGTGGTGTTTGTTTACGGTTGTTTTCTTCTGTGAGTAGCGGGATAGCCGTACTTCTGTGATTATGGTTAGGTTGAAATAACATGCGTCTTGATAAAATGGCGAAATCGCCGGGCGTTAATTGTTGTAACACTTGAAGTTGGTCTTTCTCGGTATTGGTTAATTTAGTGATACCCAATACTTTACGATAGAGCGTGTGACGTTGCGTTTCAGTGAGATAGTCGCAAGTCAGCTTAAAGTCAAAGCGGCGCATCACAGCGCTATCGATAGCTGTCAGTGCATTGGTTGCAGCGAAGACAGGTTGAGTATTGCATTCAAGCTGAGACAGTAGTTCGTTGATAAGCTGGACTTCATGCTGTGCTTGAGCGCTTTCACGTTTGCTCAGTAAACTATCGACTTCATCAAAGAGCATCAGCTTCTTTGTTCTGTGTGCTTCACGAAACAGCGTTGCAATGTTCTGCTCACTTTCACCGACATACTTGCTTAGAACGTCAGAGCACTTGATGTGCATCACCTCTATACCATGCGTTTCAGCTAAGTGATGTACCCAACCCGTTTTGCCTGTGCCTGGAGGACCGTTTAGCAACACCCTGACAGGCAAACCATTGGCGATGGCACTGTCAATATCCTCAATTAAGGCCTGCGCATCATGTCCGTCAAGTGCTTTAAGGTTTAAGCAGCTTGGGTCGAACATCAGTTGGCCTTCGTATTTAGATGGAGGAGACTCTTCACCGCAAGCATCAAGGGTCGCTTCAATGACATCTAATACCACCTCTTCAGCTTGCTCTCCTGTCAACGTTAATGTGTTGGCAACATGAGCTGCATTCGCTATATACGCTGGTGCGGCATTGGATTTACTTGCCAGTATCAGTCTAAATTCATCAGATACTTTTAACGCTTTGAGTATGTTTTTACTCATGGAAAAGCTAAACGCTTCATCAGGTACAGGTATTTCCATTACCAGTTTAAAGCGGCGTATAAAGCTGGGTTCAAGCATGGATATATGATTGGTTATCCAAATAGCAGGTACGGGGTTTGTTTCAAGTAAGCGCATTAAGCCTTCTTTTGAGTAATGCTCATCGGCATGTTTAAACACACTTTCACATTCATCAATCAATAACAGGCTTTCATCTGACCCACCAAGCAAGCCTTGCATTAGATTCAGATAGGTTAGCCGCAGGCTTGCTGGTTCTTTACTGAGAAATTCTCCTGTCACTTTGCCATCTTCAAACTGTACGCTTTGTACTTCGATTAAATTGCGGCGTAGCGTTTTAGCCAACGTTCGTGATAGTTCTGTTTTTCCTGTGCCCGCAGCGCCATAGAGAAGAATATTAACCCCTGTGAGTTGCTGCTTACTGGCGGCCTTCAGATAACGAGACACTAAATCAGCATTCACATGCTCGAACTGTTTCAGTGTGAACCTTGCTACTGGACTGCGTTTCAATATCGGTGCAAGAAAGGCTTCTCTACTAGTGATTTTTTCACTCACCAGTAAAACCCGAAATGGCTCTGGGATGCTCAATACATGTGGTAAATGCAATAAGGCATCTTCAATAAAGCGATTAACGACTAGCGGTTGGAGCTGCGTAAGAATGGCATCACAGTCCAATCCTGTATCTTGTTCCATTGCCTGAATCAGAATGTCGGCATCGTAGTCGGCTAACAGGTTAAGTAACTCCTTTAAACCCGGATTGGCATTCATCACAATGATAAGTACCATGACAGGTTGCATGGCATGTTTAAGCTTAAACAAGTCACACAAAAACAAGGCATTGTGCTTAACGGTTTCTGTCATAGCAGGGTGACTATCTCTAATCGGAAACAAGGCAAGTGTGCTGTCTATGTCATAGTTAATGCCATATTGCAGCTTTATCCCGACCAGCGAGCTAATGACATAAGAGGGAACGTATTCGAAGCGGTAATCTGCTGCTGAAAGTAATAAATCCTCAGCAATTTGAGTCGCCAGATAATAACAGTGATTCGACTTTTTATTGTTGGGCTTCACCTTTATCATTGGCTTCCACGCCCCCGTTTAAGGTGTTTCTCTGGAGGGGTGTAATCGAGCGTTGCCGCAGCTTGTTTCATAAATTCATGGTCACGTTTATCGTAAATCGTGGTCGTACTGATATCAGCATGTCCCGCCATTTGCCTAACCGTATTGATATCGACATTTTGCTCAAGCAAGCGGGTGATAAAGGTACGGCGTAAATCGTGAGGCGATACGTTGTCTACACCAAGTTCATAGAGGGTATCTTTAACTAATCGATACAAAGACGTTGGACTTGTTGGTTCGGCCAGTCTTAATTTACCTGTTAGTGTTGATTTACATAGCAAATAGCCTTGTTGTTTACCGCGAATCTTGAACCATAAAATAAGGTTTTGCTCTACCCATTGAGGTAAGAACAAGGTACGACTTTTATTACCTTTACCCGCAACTACCGTCAAAGAGTGGAGGTTTGCATCATAGTCATAAAACATGAGTGCTGATAGCTCGCTGCGGCGCAGTCCAGTGCCTAGGAACAGGCTAAATATCGCGAGATTACGTGCAGCAAATGCGCCTTTCTTATCTTTAAAATAGGTAAGCACAGCAGTCACTTGTTCAGTGCTTAACGGTGTACCTTTATGTTGTCCATGCTTGACCTGATTAATTGTCTCCAAGTTAGCAACTTGCGATAACTCCGCTTGGTTCATTAAGGCCGCCACTTTTACGATATTCTTTATCGCTATCATGGCGCGGTTAATCGAACGAGCAGACCATTTAGCGTGTGTCATCACCGCACGTATTTGTAGTGCTTGTTGATAGTCAATCTGGCACAGCTTGTCGTTGAGGCAGTCTTCTTGCCATTGCATTAATCGCGCAATACTGCGCATCTGTGAGCTGATAGAGCGCTGACTATTAATAGACAGACGGCTCAAATACAGCGCGAACGGGGTCGCTGTAGTCATTGAAAACTCCAGTAAGTGTATTAGTTGAATTGTATTTAGAGGGTTGAGCTAGAAGGGGAAAGTGATACTAGAAACACGTTCATAATATCACTTTTTAGACTAAATTTCAGCCGCTGTTTTTGACACGGTTCAGAACAATAAAAAGGGGAGCAACTTAGCTCCCCTTTGATGGTTTTATTTATTTACATTTTCAGTAAGCATACCGTACAGTTCTTTAAACTTAACTCTCAACTTATATGGCTTACATTGCTTTGAGGTTTTATTTGAATGTTCCATCATTAATCCCTTAACATTCCACAATTCTTTGTTGACCGCTACTTTGACGGCTTCACTGTTCAGCGGATATAGTTTGCATTGTTCGATGAGGCGCTTCATCTTGCGGCGTTCATCTTTTGGGAGGCTCTGTAATGCAGGTTTTAGTCCATATGCACTGATAACCATAATTGTATGTGGATGCAAATGACTTAACGACTTCAAAGCATTTAAATCATACACTTCGATGCGATTCAAATAAGCACACGGACTTAAGAGATCTGATAACTCGTTTAACATACAGTTAGGTATTATTTTAGCTTCAATACGAGTTTCATCTTCACCTTTTGTCTTTAGTTTTTTCGCCTTACAATTCGCAGTGCGATCATAAGCAGTTAATTGACATCCAGCCCTCTTTTTTCCTAAATAGTAACCTCCAATACCGCCATCTTTGGCAAAAGCAATGAAAGATACTTGCGATTTTGCAAGGTTAAAACCTAGTTCAATTATCGCGATCGCTAGATCATGGGCGATATCAACAGCTGTGACTTTCATTTTATCGCTAGCAAGAAGTTCATAATCAGGAACTATATGCTCAAGCCATAGCCTTGCTATGAAGAAGTGTTCTCGTTTCAGTGGAAACCCATTGAAACTGAGCCTGATGAAAGGCCTATTCTCTGCATATGGGGCAACTTGAATGAACAAGTGAGGTACACCATTTTGTGGTCGTGCCCAATCTATAATTTCTAGTAAAGGTAGCTTAATACAGTAGCGATAACCACCTGCACGTTTCAGAACTTGTGGCCGTGCTAGGTTATGGTGTTTAGCTATTGAGCTAGCAACTTCAAAGATGTTACTGGCGACGGTATGCTTGCAAAAATCGTCTAAGCAATGGATAACGATTACTAAGTTATCGAATAGAACGGCATTCAGAATATTAGCTATAAACTTATTCATATTATGCCTCCAATTTCTTTAAGTTCTTTAAGTGCTTGGTTAGTAATTTTATAGCTATTTTGACTTTCTTAGGTTTTTTGCCTGCATCTGTTTCGATAAACGCTGCAAAGATGGCTTTTATTTTAGTGCTATCTTTCGCCTTGATTTTGAACTGTTCAAGGAATTGGCGATGGCTTTCACTTTTTACGACGTCCTCTATGTAGGTTTGTTTAACTTTTGATGATTGTTTAGTCGGCGTCTTAGACTTCGCTACATGTTTGTCATCGTCATCATCATCATCAAAATCTAGATCATCATTCACTTGTTCAACAGCATCCTCTTCGGTTTCCTCATCATCTACATCAAGATCCTCATTCGAACCATCTTTATCGAGTAGGCTAAGTTTACGCATTGCAGCTTCGACCATCTTGCGGGTGTATTCACCGTTGATAGTCACACCATCACCGTGCTCTTCTTCAATCTGCTCAACCACATCTTCAATTTGATCATCTGATAAGTCTTTCATGGCTAACATTGAGTTGTCACTATAGAAACCAATGGCATCCAGTCCGTTAACTACATACGCTACTTTTGCAGCCATAACTTGCTTAAGCGCTGCATCATAGGTGATGGTTTGATGCTTCTCGATGTAGGCCTTGAAACTTTTACATTTGAGAGCCTTATAACCTTCGTTTGTATAGATAAGGAGTAAAGCTTGTTTTAGTTGAGAATCTGATTTCTGGATGATACGTCCTAACTTTTTAATGATAGCTTTAGTGATTTTGCTCCCTCCTTTTATAGCTGATTCAAAGTCGCGATCACTATTGAACAAAGATGATACCGTCATAGGAATTTTGGATGGGACACTAGAGTGGTTATCTTTGATTGATGGCTTGTTATCTGAAGTGGTGCTCTTCTTAGTGGGTTTAGTTGCTACCTTTTTAGCATGCTTAGTTGCTGGTGCTTTTGCATCGTTAAATTGCTTACGTTCAATAGTCATTGTAAATCTCCTATTAGATCTGTTTGTGTGATCGGCTTTAACCGATCTCCTGATTTACAGATTCGATTTCTCATAAATGAAATACCTTTCTCTGCAATCACAGATCCGTTTACAGATTACAATTACTAGCTATTTAAGTAGTTATTACTAAGTGATGTATACATGTATGTTTAACTGAGAGTTCGCTGTTGTGTTTATACTGAATACATTAAATTACTACTATTATGATATAAGAGATGTTCTAGAAAGCCCTTATTAGACAATGCTTTATGTGTTGGTTAATGTTTGAGTGTATAGACGGGACGTTGATTTTAGTGCTACTGTGTCAAATCAAGTAAATGTTATTTTCGACGGGACGATGATTTGTTTGAATTAAATATCATAAGAAATATTAAACGTCGGGACGATGAATTTTTGGGGTTGAAAAACTGTTGGTGTTTCAACGGGACGTCGAATTTACTGACGATTTGTATGATCGGCTTTAGTTTAGATATTGTGCGTAGTGACGTAATTTTTATAACTGCGAGCTCGCAGTTTCTGGGGATGATATGACCGTTGATCGTGAACAAAGTATAAAACACATAAATCGACATATGACAGAATGGTTTAAGGCTCTTGAAGCTAATAACGAAAAGACTATTGGGCGAAGATGTAGAGAATTGTTAGCAGGTAAAAATAAACTGTCTAAAGTGAGTTATCCGGAATTTATTGCCTGTATGCTTAAGATAAAAAAAGAGACTTGGGAGAATTATCTTAGAAGGTGTCGTGATAAAAAATATGAGAAAGGTAGGGGAAGAATTTCAATCAATAAATCGACACAAGAGCAATTAGACGAGTTAAGAAAAAAACTTGATGCTGATTCATATGACACTTTGATTGTTGCATTAATTGATGCTTATAAAAAAGCAAATCGCACTAAAAGTGCTCTATCCAAACCGAAGAGAAAGTAAAAAGGCTCGAAGGAAAATTTAGTTAACCAAGACAGCCATATCAAAAAGTTCGAACTTTCAATATTGACGTTTATGTGGAAATCGTGATTAATACCAAGGTTAAAATATCGTACTTTAATTATTATCAATAGAATTGTTGGTTTGTAGCAGAGGGAAGGTAAATGAGTGAATTGCTAGAATGGAAGTTTGACATCATCAATGATTCTCTTGATAAACTATTTGTTTTGGTGGAGAAAAATGAGCCCGAACCAATGTTGGATGATTTAAAGTCTTTCGTTAAAAAGACGGGCAAGTTCGAATTAGATGATCGCTCATTTGTATCTATATGTGATTGGTTTGATGTTTTAAGTGATGAAACCCGCAAGAGCTTTAAAAGTACAATGTACGAAAAAAGTCGGAAGAAAATCCGCGTTACACATGAGACTCAGGTGGCGCTTCAGACATTGAAGGAAATACATAAACTCAAAAGTGTTAACGATGTAATTTTACATTTGTTGGATATATATAACGAAGGTCATGATATAGGTGGCTCAAGACCCTATGTGCATACTATGTCTGAGTCATTGTACGATAAGTTTGATGAGCCAGTCTTGCCTTTATAACACAGAGCTAGTGTAGCAATGTACTCGTTATCATTGGTTGCTAGGGAAGCTTAACTAAAGGGATTTATGTCATGGGAAGACGTTACAGACGTAGAGGCTACGCTAGCCAGATAATATCAGATTCAGCGTTTATTGGTTCTAGATTACCTTGGTGGGGGGCTTTGTTATTTGGCCTTGTCACTTTTTTACTGTTCTATTTCATAATCCCATCTAGGTTAGAAGCAAAAATAGCTGCCGATACTGGTAGTCGTATTTACCCTGCACTTGAAGCTCTCTTTGGACGAAGAATGCACCTTTTTGAATGGTTAGGCATAGTCTGCGGTCTTATTGGGTTATTTTTCTGTGTTCGTAACTACTTGGTGATTGAACAGGGTAATTTACGAGAACGTGGGATAGTAGTGATGCTGGCAAAATTGCTAGGACGGCGCATCGATTAGAGTAGGCTTTGGCCCAAATCCTCAATATGTTTACTGAAGTGTTTAGAAGTATGACGGGTTGATGCCCATTAGTTGCTACCAATACATTAGGAAAGCACTTTGTGAGCTACTGAGCAGACTTATCTTTAGTAACGCCATATTTTGACTACGGAATGTGGCGTTTCAGATTGAATACTATATTTTTACTAGATATTGTAGTGGTTTAATACAATTTAAGACCATACTTAGGTGATAATATTATCGAGTTAGAAGAGGTGGCAATGGCTCGGAAGGCTGATACAAGGAGATATAGATGGGGATAGTCGTACGCGTCCTTAAAGCAAATCATGGAGATTGCATATTGGTTAGCCATGAGGGGCCTTCGAGTGTTTTCAATCTACTGATTGATGGAGGAACATCGACGACTTTTAGATATGGGACTAGGCAGCGCTATGCGGGAGCGTTATGCAATACACTCGATGATTTAAAAAAGAAGGGGCAGCGCGTCGATCTGGCTGTCCTAACCCATATTGATGACGACCATATCCATGGCCTAATCAAGGCATTTGAAAAACCTGATTATCTCGGTCAACTTGTAAAATCAATCTGGTTCAATTCGTCTCGGTTGATAACACGTCATTTTAACGTTCCTGATATTTCGGAAAATGATATTTTATTGACCGATGATTTTCCTGAAACAAGCGTGAGTCAGGGGAAAGAACTCGAGAAATTGCTTGATGGAATCGGTTGTGAGCGAGCACCTCTCATTATGGCAGGCCAAGTCTATCATGTAGGTCCGTTCACTTTGCAAGTATTGTCTCCCGAGAGAAGGCAGCTTGAGCAGCTTCTACATAAGTGGCCAACTGAAGTTGACTTAGGTGAGACTTCATCGCATGACAATGATTACCACCTCTCTTTAAGCGAGATCTGGGCAGGAGACAGGTTTGAACCCGATCCGTCAATTTATAATGGGAGCTCTATTGCATTTATCCTTGAAGCAGAAGGTAAGAAAATGCTTTTTCTTGGTGATGCGCACGACCAGGTTGTTGCGGATAATCTAAGAACACTGGGTTATAGCGACACTAATAAGCTTAAACTGGATCTCGTGAAGATTTCACATCATGGCAGTCAGTATAGTACAAGTGATGAATTTCTTTCTCTCCTAGATTCAGAATGTTATATAATATCGACCAATGGTTCTAAGCATGGTCTTCCTAATAAGAGAACTATTGCAAGAATCATAAAGGCAACTGATGGCAAGATTCTTTTTAATTACAGTGATGTGATTACTCCGCTGCTTTTGGCTCATGAAGCTGAAAGCTATTCCTCTCGTCTAGAAGTGCTTGATGATGAGATCAGATTCTAATATGACAGCTTCCGAAATCATGCAGTCTTACTGCGTTAGGGTTAATGATGGCAGTGGCGTACTCGTTAATGCCATGACACAGGATTACTCCTATATACTGACCGCCGCCCACGTAACTAAAAATGTCAAAGATCATGTTGTCATCGATTATCAGGGCCATAACCTTCATGTTTTGGAAGTGCTCACTTATCCTGAGTCCAAAGATGTGGAAGCTATTCCTTATGATTGCGCAATATTAAAGGTTGAATATCAGGCAGGAGTTGAACAAAAATGTATTCCTGCCTCAAGCTTATCTCTACGTTCCGATCTTGCTTTAGTTGGATTTCCGGGAACCGAGAGAGAAAGTTCGGATCCTATAAAGCATTATGATGGGCATTTGACTAGTGTGTTCAATGAACATGTTATATTCACAATTGAAGGTGTTCCAGGAAGGGGGACTATTGAGGGCATGTCAGGCGGAGGAATTTACCACGTCCAAGGTAAAATTCCATTTCTTGTAGGTATTGAATACCGAATGGATGGTACAGGCCAAGACCAGCAATACGGCCGAGTGCAATGCTACAGTCTAGTTAGATTCAAAGACATAATAACAGAACACGCAAGTGCACCGATGATTCCTGCTTATCTGGAATGCTTTTCTAGCATGCGGGAGACGATATTCACATTCAACGTTATTGATCAAAACAACGTGCTTAATCTCAAAGCGGCGTTAGATAGTTTTGCTGATTCTCTAATTGCGAGCGGTATGCCTCCACCTTATGAGGTTTTGCAGCTATATGACTTACAACTATTAGTTGATTCAAAGCAGCCGAGCGAGCTCACAACTCGAGAGCTCTGGGTGGCTTATTTAGAGTTTCTAGTGATCAGCGCTTTGATGGATAATGTTGGAGTTGTTGATACTTATTACATAAAAAGTATAGAGCGAAAGCGACGGCTGTTATATACCAGTGACGGTGTTAATTGGGTTAGCCGCCTAGAGGAACTACTCAAAACTGCGCGTAGACTTTTAGATAAAGATGGCACCATCATCGTAGCGTCACCTGATGCAGCAGCAAAGCTTTTACCTCCGAACTTTATGCTTGAGAGGGTGATAAATGACATTGCTGTAGTACCAAGCCAAGGGCCTTTTGCTATTGATGCGGTTGAAAGTTCCATTTACACGAGCTTTAAACTTACGCATCTGGAAGGGCTTCGCAAGAGTTGTGTGATCGATAATGAGTTCGAATATCAAGTCCAGGCACCTGGCTTGGCGCAATTGAAGCTGTTTAGGGATAAACTTAATGAAATTATTAGCTGATAAAGCCGATCTTAGTTTCTTATCTGCTCAGTATGAGAATATTGGGTTCCACATGTTTCGCTCGAATGATTCTCTTTCCTTTATCTCCTGTATAGCGTGTGTATGTGAAACGTCAGCAGAGGTAGTTGAAAGTTGGCGTGCAATTCAAAGTATTGTATCTGTTTACCATCAACCCTCGGGCAGCTTGGCATCATGGAATGTTTACTTGGCTTTTGTCACAGTAGAGATCGTTCCTCTTTGGGAGAAATATGAAATAGAAAATAACAAATATGTTGCTCGTAAGATCATACTTGATGGGCTCTCAGTAATACCTAGCCCTGACCAGTTGGCTATTGAGCTACAGAAACAGTTATTGGGTTCAGATTTAACGCTTGACCCGCGAGTCAACGAGCCAAGAGAGGCTTTGCTGTCTATAGAAGAGTACGTTCGTGGCGCACCATTAGATTCAAAACACGAGTCCAGAGCAAAGCGCGCCTTGATGATCGATAACATAATTAAATTTTTGAACAAAAATGAAAATTAAAAAAGTTGAGATTGAGGCATTTCGTGCCTACAAGTCAAAGTCAGACGGGACTTTTGATTTTACTAATCCAGGAGATGTACCTTCGAACTTTGTCGCTATATATGCGCCAAATGGTTTTGGGAAAAGCTCGTTTTACGATGCGGTTGAATGGGCTGTCACTAATCATTTGGAAAGGCTTGGCGGGGAGTATAATAAATCTAACTACGAAAGTGCTGCCAAGATCACCAAGGACAGTAATGTAGGACAAAAAATTCTACGCAACAAATACGTCGATGAAAAAGTGGTCACAAAAGTCGTGGTATCTACTACTAGACCAGAGCATTTTGAACGTGAGCTGCCGAAACTTCGAGCGAATGGGCGGGACTTACGTTTTTGGAATAGCCGTGAGCTAGAAAATGAATTTTTCCGACGCGTAATTCTGAGTCAGGATGAGATTGACAGATTTCTTCGAGAAGCAAAACCACAAGAGCGTTATGCCAAGTTTATGGATAGCTTCGGTGGTGATATCGAGATTGCGCGTAAAGAGTTATCGGTGCTCATAAGTGATAATAAGGCTGAGCTAATTTCTCTCAATAAGAAGCGTGAGTCGCTTATTGAGGAGCTGAAGCAACCAATTGATCTTTCCGTATTCGAGAATTTCAATTTAGTTGCTGCTGAACTCAATGCGGAGGGGGAGAATATAGAATTGCCTGATGAGAGTTTTTCATCTCAGAGCGAGCATCTACTTAACGCTAGCCTTATAACACGACAGCATGAACTGAACACATCACTCCAAGCTAATACCAAAAAGGCAGAATCGCTGATAGAACGATTGGCAAAAATACCTGAAATAGAGCTCCATATCCGCGACCTCGCAGAGCAGAAGTCGCATCTGACTAGGCTATTGAAAGGGGTTGCAGACTCTGCAAAGTATCAAGAACTATTCAATTCGCACGAAAGATGTGTGGCCGATCAGAAACAAGCATATGCGCGACTGACACTTTTTATTGAAATCGTAGAAATCGCAGATACTTTTTTACTGACAGAGTCGCGCCTTCAGGAAATATCTACGAAGCAAAAGTTTCTAATCGAAGAGCTATCCAAAAGCTCTGAGCACCTCGCTGGCCTTGAGCTGATACATAGTGAATTAAATAATGAGCTTAAAACTGTTGACGATAGGGCTTCACTTCTCAGAAACTCTATCGTCAACGCTGGTCCAGTCTATACGGAGCTTTCGAACCATAGAGATCGGATTGGTGTTCTAGGACAGCAAGTCTCGGATAAAGAAATTGCCGTCCAAATAGAGAAGGCCAAGTTTGAGGTATTTAATCGTGAGCTGAGTGAGGTTTCCGAACTAAACATTACGTCAGATTTCTTATCAGCAGGAAATTTAGGTGCCTTACTTTTCGATCAAGGAAAGGTCGATCAATTGACGAGATGTTATGCTGATCTTGAATTGATCGAGGTGAATAATCAGGCTTTGCATGCTACTCAGAAAGCCTTAACTGAACAGATGGAATCGCACGAGCGATTGATCTCGATAGGCTTAGATTATCTTAGTATACAGCCTTCCAATATTTGTCCTTTGTGTACAGCTTCTCATCCATCAGCAGAAACTTTACTGGATAAGGTTAAGAGTCAAAATCTGATATCTGATCTAAGTCATGAGAACTCTCAAAAGCTTTCACTTTTCTCGATAAGCCAGAAAGAACTGCGAGATACTATTCAAGCTATTACTAAGCAGGCGGTTGAAGCAAAGGCTCAGCAGCTCAGTAGTCTAAGTAAAAAAATGAATGAAGTTAGCGAAAGACTTACTCATGCTTTGCGAGAGCGGTCTACTTTGGATGCAGAATATAAGACCTTAGAGAACAGAATTGCTGTATTGGAAAAATCAGTTTGGGGGCTTTCAAATGATGAGCTAGTGTCTCGTGTCGAAGCAGAGCTTAGCCAGCTTTCGATGAAGCGTTCAAGCTTGGTTGTACGGCACGAAGAAATTACTGCTCAAATTGAGTTGATAACAGAGTCGATTAAATCTAAAAACTCCAAATTGCATATATTAATTTCTGAGAAGGAGAATAAAAGTAGCGAATATGTATACGTTACAGTAAATAATTATTTACATGAAAATGCTATTGCTTCTTCAGATCTTAAAAAGCATTGCGAGGTGAAGAAAAATGAGCTCGATGCGGAAGTGCTCAAATGTAGAATTACAAGTGAATCCCTAGCCGGCCAGTGCAATGCCTTGCAGCTGGAAATGCAGGCGAATGGCACATGGGTAGATTTTGCTCAATTAAAACTGCAGCAGGAATCCTTGGAAGTAAGCCTTGCCCGTTCTCAATCAGTAGTTAACGCTTTTTATGAGAGCTTATCCAATATTATTATTGCTCGCTCTGAAGATACCTTAGAAAAAGTTAAAGTATTCATAAAAGCAGCAATTGAAAATTGCCAGCTTCGTGCTCAAGAGCTGAATAAGCTGTCAAACCGTTTTCAGTTGCTCTCTGAGTTAGTTGTTTCGTTTAAGCCGTACATTAAACGTACCTCTCTTCAGAAAGAATTGACCATGGTTGAGCGGCAGAAAGAGCAACGTAATCGGGTCGATACTACTTTGATGACGGAGAGGGATGTAATTGTAGAAAACCTAAAAACGCTCATTAATAACTTTTTCTATGAAGATCTTATTAATTCAATTTATAGAAAGATAGATCCACACCCTGCTTTTAAAAAAGTTGAATTCAAAGCAGACTTTGATTCCGATAAGCCAGGCCTCAATATAGTGGTGAGTGATAGCGATGGAGGGCAGATATCTCCAATCCTTTACTTTAGTACTGCTCAAACGAATATTCTTAGTTTGAGTGTATTTCTGGCGAGTGCGCTTCATGCGAAAGATGATGAGGGTAATACCATTGATGTGATTCTTATTGACGATCCAATTCAATCAATGGATTCCATTAACATACTCTCGACTATCGACCTCTTGCGCAGTATCAGCATGCAGTTTGATAGTAAGCGGTCAATTAACCCCACATACCAATAAAAATCAGCTTTTGG